>Ga0209515_10000736_pt1 | contig 57632 bp, 59 predicted proteins | sample Subgroupgradi54m_FD_187454 | JGI IMG/M metagenome (GOLD analysis project Ga0209515, IMG submission 187454) | Subsurface groundwater microbial communities from S. Glens Falls, New York, USA - GMW60B uncontaminated upgradient, 5.4 m (SPAdes)... ... | reverse complement strand
CGGTGGATGCTGAGCACGAGGAAGGTGGTGATGAGCAGCACGTGATAGACCGCGTCCGCGCTGTCGAAAATCCCGTCGAGAAACGGCTTGTAATGATTGAAAAGCGAGAGATACGCGAGCCAGTTGCCGCCGGCGAATCCCTGGCCCGACCAGTCGAGAATCCAGAACAGCAGCAGCGCGCCGAAGGTGCTGATGGCCGCTACCGTCGTGTACTGCGTCAGCGTGGACATGAAAAGCCCGACGGCGGCGAAGCCCGCGAGCAGCAGCGCCAGCCCCAGAAAGCTTGCCGCCAGCAGGCCGAAATCCAGCCGGGCCCCGGCGAGCAGGGACAGCGGCATGAGCGCGATCAGCACCAGCAGCACGAGCAGGAACAGCAGAATGCCGAGGTATTTCCCGAGCACGATTTCGGTCATCGACAGCGGTGAGCTGAAAAGCAGCGAGAGCGTGCGATTGCGCCGCTCCTCGGCGACAAGACGCATGGTCAGCAACGGTACCACCAGCAGCAGGATGATCGCGGCGTTGCCGAGCAGATCGGGCAGGATGATTTCGGTCACGCCGGGCGCGCCGTCCATCGCCATGAGTTGTGCCTGATACATCTGGATGATTTCAATCCGGCCCAGGAACAGGTACGCCAGGATCAGTTGCACCACGGCGAGGATGGACCAGGCGAGCGGCGAGAGAAACAGCGACTTCAGTTCGCGCAGGCCGATGGTGAATATCACGCCCGGCCCTCCAGCGAATCCGTGATGGCCGGTGGTTCCGTCGTGACGGTCTCGCCCGCGGCCGAGGTCAATTCCAGAAACACTTGTTCGAGCGAAAGCCGTCCAGGACGGATTTCATACAACCCCCAATTTTTATCAACCGCCAGGCGCAGGATATCGTCGGTCGGATTATGATCGAATTCATGGAAGACATGCATGCGTCCGTCCTTTACCGCCTGCACTGTTTTTACTCCCTTCAGTTGTTGCAGTGTTTCAATCGCCGGCGGATGACGGAAGGCGACGGTGATCGAGGCGGATTTCATGTGATGCTCCAGGCCCTCGATACTTTCGTTCAGCACCAGTTCGCCTTGGTTGATGATTTGCACGTGGTCGCAAGTGGTCTGCACCTCGGACAGAATATGCGTGGACAGGATCACGCCGTGCTCCCGGCCCAGCTCGCGGATGAGCGCGCGAATTTCGCGGATCTGGATCGGATCGAGCCCGACCGTGGGCTCGTCCAGTATCACCACCGGCGGCAGATGGATGATCGCCTGCGCGATGCCGACGCGTTGCTGAAAGCCCTTGGACAGGTTGCCGATGAGCCGTCGACCGGTGTCCTGCAGGCCACAGCGTTCCTTGGCGGTTTCGCGCGCACGGCGACGTTGCGCGCGCGGAATGCGGTTCAGTGCCGCGCAGTAATCGAGGTATTCGTCCACCGTGAGTTCGCGGTAGAGCGGCGGTTGTTCCGGCAGGTAACCGATCTGGCTTTTGGCGGCGCGCGGGTCGTCGAGCAAATCGTGGCCGGCGATGGTCACGCTCCCGCCCGAGGGCGCAAGGTTGCCGCTGATGATCTGCATGGTGGTGGTTTTGCCGGCACCGTTGGGGCCGAGGAAGCCGAGCACCTCACCCTTGCGGATCGTGAAGCTGACGTCCTTGACCGCCTGCAGCGTGCCGTAAAAGCGCGTGAGGTTTTTGACTTCAACCAGAATCGGACCGTTCATTTCACGCTGAAATTCCGACACAGGGCTTGTTCGAGCATGGGCCGCCATTTAAGGGAGCGGGGGGATGAATGTCAAATGCATCGCTGCTGACAGTTTGTCCACTGCTTCTCCGGGTGACGCCGGAGGCAAAGCGTCGTAAAATTCCGCGCCTATCCCGGTGCCAAAAGCGCCCATGGGCCATGACGTAATACGCTGTAATCAATGGATTTTTCAGCGTTGGCGATCCTGGCATGGATTATGCTCTTTATCTGACAAGAGACAGAACCATGAATAAAACCCTGACAATATTGAGCGCACTGATCGCCGGTTTCGCCGCCCTCATCTGGACCGGCACCGGCGAGACGTCTGACCCGGTGCTCGCCGAGCGCGAGATCCCGGCGGATATCGCCAGCCGTTGCGCGGTTTCCGTGACCGGGGAACTGGAGGTTTGCCACCAGCCGGAGTTCGCCCGTCGCTGGGTGGCCAAGACCGGGAGAGGCGACCTGTTCATGGTAACGAATGAATTGTGCCAGGGCAGCGGTTGCCGCGCCTGGCTGGTGGAAAAGGCCGGCGGATCCGCCGTCACCTTGCTCGCCTTCGACAGAAGTTTCCGCCTGCAGGAAGGCGCGGGCGGTTATCCGCTGATCGAAACCTATTCCGAAATTTCTTCCACGCAGGGCGCCTACAGCCGCTTCGAGTGGAACGGCGCAGCCTACGCGCGCACCGCCAACCGCCTGGTGTATCAGGTGGATGGCGCAGAGTGCGGCACCCGCGAGGAATGCAACGACGCGGCGCGCGAGGCGCTCAAGCAGCATCAGGTGGACCGCGCGGTGAAAATCCTGGAAAACGTCAACGGCGTCTCCTGGATTTAATCGCTGTATCCTGCCCCACCGGTTTCCATCGTACCCCTATAATCATGCCGGCACTGTGCGCCGGCATACTCGTGTTATATCTGTGGTTTTCCTCATCGATGTTTTGGGGAACAATAGTCGTCCGATCATCGCGAAGCCTCGAACCCGCACACAGATTTCCCCATGACACACAAGATCCAGATCCAATCCAGCGGGCATGAATTTACCGCCAACGAGAAAGAAACCATCCTGGCCGCGGCCCTGCGTCAGGGCGTGACGCTGGCCTACAGCTGCCGTAACGGTGATTGCGGCACCTGCAAGGGAAAAATCATCGCCGGCCAAGTCGATTACGGCAAGTACGAAGCCAAGGCCATGAGCGATGAGGAGAGGGGCGCAGGCGCCGCACTTTTCTGCCAGGCCGTGCCGCTGTCGGATCTGGTGATCGAGGCCAGGGAAATCAGCGCCGCGGAAGGCATCCCGATCCGCATCATGCCGTGCCGCGTGATGAAGCTGGACAGACTCGCGCACGACGTGATGCAGTTATCGTTCAAGCTGGCCGAAGGCCAGCGTCTGCAATTTCTCGCCGGTCAATATATCGACATCCTGCTGAGCGGCAACCAACGGCGCAGCTTTTCGCTCGCCACCGCGCCGCACGCGGATGAATTACTCCAGCTGCATATCCGCCATGTTCCGGGCGGCTTGTTCAGCGAACAGGTTTTCACCACGATGAAGGAAAGGGACCTGCTGCGTTTTCAAGGCCCGCTCGGGACTTTTTTTCTGCGCGAGGACTCGGATCGCCCGGTGATTCTGGTCGCCGGCGGCACCGGCTTTGCGCCGATCAAGAGCATTCTCGATCATGCCTTTGCCCAGGGCACGACGCGGCCGCTGCATCTGTACTGGGGCGTGCGTGCACAACGTGACCTGTACCTGCACGATCTGCCGCAGGCGTGGGCCCGTGAACACGCTCACTTTCGCTACACGCCGGTGCTTTCCCAGCCTCTGTCCGAGGACCACTGGAGCGGCCGTACCGGCTGGGTGCACGAGGCCGTGATTGCCGATCACCCCGATCTGAGCCGGCATGAGGTGTACGCCAGCGGCCCGCCACCCATGATCGAGGCGCTCAAAAAGGCGGTAATTGCGCATGGCCTGCCCAGTGACCGGCTGTACTATGATTCATTTGAACACGCCCACGCGTCGGGCAGCTGACGCGGGCTGGCTTGAGGGGAAATCAACGATGCGAATATTTCTTGCTGTGATGGCGCTGACGACGCTGTTGGCGGCGTGCGATGGACAGAAGAAAAATGTCAAAGACACGGTGTTCGGCTCTCAATTACAGATGAAGGACAAGGCGCGCGCTGTTGAAAACACCCTCCGGCAGGGCGCCGAGAAAAATCGCGAAGCGATTGAGTCCTCCGAAAAACCCAGCGAACCGGAACAAAAGTGAACGCCACGATTCAACTCTATGGGAAGCCGGTGCGTGTGGAACTGAGCGCCGCGGCGGAGCGCGCGCTGGTGCAACGCAGCGCACCTCTGTGCGCCGAGGTGCAACTGATTTTCGGTTGTATGATCGCCAAGCGCGTGTGGTTTAGCGATGCGGCAAACAAAGACGCGGTTCCCGTTAATCCGAAACTCAGTGTGTGGTTCCGGCCGGCGCGTTATGAGAAGGCGTGCAGTTTCGATGATATTGACAGCGGCGCCGTGGCCAGCGACTTCCCGATGGCCGTGGACCGGAAGGGTTTCGTGCCGGACGTGGTGCGCATCGATTACCACGCTGGAAAATGGGCGGGCGATTTTACCTATTCGATGGATATTTTCCGCGCGGAAAATACTGCGCTTGAACCGCCTCATTAAGAGCTGAGATGTCTAACGTGCCGCGCGGAAACGGGAAACGGTTGCGCCCAACCCGTGCGCGGGGGCGGCGCGCAGTTCATTGGCGTACATTTCCAGGCCGCGCCGGTAGTAGTTGAGAGCCTTGTCTTGTTCTCCGAGACGCTCCATCAGGTTGCCCAGCTCGTGGCAGGCCTCGGCAGGGCCGTGCAGCGTCAGGCACTGTTCGAAATAGCCGCGCGCCTTGCTGTCCTGATTGTGTTGCAAGGCGAGACGCGCGAGCGTCAGCAGCAGTTTCGGGTCTCCGCGATGCGATGAAAGCCAGCTTTCGGCCGTTTCGAGCTGTTCTGCCACATTCTTTCCCTGCGCCTTGCCGTACAATTCGACCAGGGTAGAGTCCCAGCCGTCTTCGATGGCGGCGCGCAGCACGGATTCGGCCCGAGCCATTTCATCTTGCTGGATGAGCTGACGGGCGTAGATGGCGATCATCGAGGGATTGCGCCGCAGCGTTTTCGGCACCGCGTTCCAGGCTTTTTCGAGCACGCCCGGCTTGCCGGAGGGCAGCGAGAGCCTGAGCAACTCGCGATGCGCTTGCAGTTCGAGCGCGTCGACTTCCTTCGTAGTCATGGCATAGCTTTGACGCAGGTCCGGGAGCAGTTCGATCAGGCCGGTCCAGTCGCGTAGTTCGAGATGCACCTGCGCGAGCAGTTTCAACACCTGCCGATGTTTCGGCGCGTTGCCCCGCAACTCATTCAGGGTCGCGAGCGACTGTTCCAGCTGACGTGCCTGATGTTGCAGATAGGCCTGCGTCATGCCGATGGCGAGATCGTATTGCGACGCGTTTTTGTGCGCCAGCGCCAGGTACTCGTCGCGCTTCTCGCTGTTCCCCTGGCCCTCGCAGGCCATGGCGGCACCGAGATAATTCAGCAGCGGGGTATCGCCATGCCGCATGCCGGCGAGCAGCTGCGCCTCCGCCTCCATCCAGTTTCCTTCCGCGAGATTGGTCAATCCCTGGAGTAGCGCCATGCGCGCCCGCCGTGACTGCCGGCGCGTGCGCCAACGTCCGACGTCGCGGGGAATGCGCCACAGGCGGATGATGATGTACAGGGACAGATAAAACAGAAATGACACGACGATCATCAGCGGGATGAAGAGCGTGAGCGACATCTCGATGCTCCACGGCGCGTGCGCAATGAGCACGTAGCCCGGATTGTCGAGGGCGTAAAGCGTGATCAGCGCGGCGGCAAACAGTAGCGCGATGATGAAAAACAGCAGTTTCACGGTTCGGCCTTTCGGCCGCTAAGGCGGCGCAGAGTGGTGAGCGACGCCGTGATGTCCGGCAGATCGGTGACGATTCTCATGCCTTGCAGTTTGCCGAGTTCGCTCTGTGCCGAGATCACGCTCTGTGAATTCAGATCGAAATAATCCTTGATCAGGTGTTGCGCCGATTTGAGATTCTGCTGATAGGTCGGGATGCTGCCCTGCAGCAGTGCCTGCTGCGCTCCGTACAGCATCAGGCGCAGGTTTTCGCGCAGGAAATATTGCTGCTCCGGCGGCAGCAGCGGCCGTTGCAATTCCATATCGTTGCGGATACGCACGAGGGAAAGGATATCCTGCCACAGGCTGCGCGCCGTCTGCCGCCAGCCGGTGTCCGCCGCCGCTACCTGGGTGCCGCCCTGTCCGGCCTGCGCCTTGCCCGATTCGAATTCATGCAGCCGGGTGTCGGTCGCCAGCGGCAGGCGGTCCACGGTGTCGGCCAGTGTCGCGAGACGCAATGTAATGCCGCTGATGTCCAGCTTGTCGAGCGACTCGAGCAGCGATATCTCGCGCGCCAGCTCCCGGCGCACGGGCAGCAGCTTCGGACTGGCCAGCAAATGCATCTGCTGATCGGCAGCGCGCAGGGCAGACAGGGCCGAATGCGTGTCGCGCGCCAGTTGCAGGCGGTTGTTGGCGATGACCAGCAGCTGCTCGGTCTCGGTCAGGGCCCATTCCAGCCGGTTGCGCGCGAGATCGGTGTTGATCTTCTCAAGCGCGGCGCGGAGCGTGTCCTGGGTTTCCTTGAGGGTCTTGATGTCTTTTTCGGCATTGGCGAGTGACTCCTGCTTCTGATTGGAGTCGGACTCGATGCGATCCAGCGCGCTGACCACGTCCATGGAGAACAGATCCGCGTTCTGATAGAGCACCGTGTACCAGATATAGCCGCACGCGGTAAGCGCGAGAGTGGCGAAGATCAGCGCCAGCCCGCCGCGGACACGGCCGGGACCCGCCTCATCGGCGGATTTCTTCAGCGGGTGTTTGCTGCGCCGGGAAACGGCGTGTTGCTCGTCAGAGTTTTTCTTGGCGTCCGTGTCATTCATGGGTAACGGCCTGTATTGGTATGGTGATTATAGGGTTTTTTGCGTTTCCCGCCACGTCTTGATGGCCTCCAGGATGGCCTCGTCACTCGCCTGAGCCGCGACCAGCGGCTCGGTCTTGAAGCCCAATTCGCGGCAAACCTCGGCCATGCGCGCGCTGACGACAATGACGGGGCTTCGGGCGAGCCGCTGTTGCCCGGCTGGGCCCAGCATGTCGAAAAGGTTGTGCAGCCCGTCCACGCTGGTGAGACAGACGATATCGATTTCGCCGCGCGTCCAGCGGTGCAGCAACGGCGTGACGTCGGCGTTCGGGCGAGTGCGCCGGTAGCATTCAGCGTATTCTATTTCGGCGCCGCGTGCTTTGAGCGTATCGCCGAGCAGTTCGCGTCCGCCCTCGCCGCGAAAAATGACGATCCGGTTTCCCGTAACCTGTTGCAACTCGGGCAGCGCGAGCAACGCTTCGCTATCGAACCGGCCCGCCGGGACGATCACGTTTCCGGCGCCGAAGTGTTTGAGTTCACGCGCGCTTCCGCGCCCCACGCAGGCGATGCGCACGTTTTGGGGCCAGACACTACGGCGCGCGAGAATGAGATTCATCGCCCGGTTGACGGCGTTGGGGCTGATAAAAATCGCGAGTCCAAACCGATCCAGCCGGTCGATCACGGCGAGCAGTGCCTGGGTGTCTTTCGGATCCGCGATCTCGATCACCGGAAAGCGGATCGCTTCGCCGCCTTCGCCCTCGATGAGGATCGCGAGTTTTTCCGCCTGATCGCGCGGACGGGTGACGAGCACGCGCACCCCTTGCAGCGCACCGCCGGGGGAAGCGGATTCACGCACGTCCGTAAACCTTGTCGAGGATGTCCTTGGCGCCTTGCGCTAGCAGTTGCTGTGCGAGCTGTGCACCCAACTGCTCGGCCTGCACCGCCGGTCCGCGCAGTTCCGCGCGCAGCAGACGACTGCCGTCCGGTTCGCCCACGAGCCCGCGCAGATGCAGTTGATCGCCGTGCAATTCGGCGTAACCGCCGATGGGGACCTGGCATCCGCCTTCGAGGCGTGCATTCATCGCGCGCTCCGCCGCCACGCAGATTTGCGTGTCGCGGTGATTGAGCGGCGCGAGCAATTCATTGGTGGCGGCATCGCTCTCGCGGCACTCAATGCAGACCGCGCCCTGGCCCACGGCCGGGAGGCTGACGGACGGGTCGAGCCGCTGACGGATGCGTTCCTCCATGCCCAGACGTTTGATGCCAGCCACCGCGAGCAGGATGGCATCGAATTCGCCGGCATCGAGTTTGGCCAGGCGCGTGTTGACGTTGCCGCGCAACGTCAAGATTTCGAAATGCGGATAGGCCTGGCGCAACTGGCACTGCCGGCGCAGGCTCGAAGTGCCGACGCGCGCACCCTTAGGTAGAGCGTCGAGCGTTGCATAGCGGTTGGAGATGAAGGCGTCGCGCGGATCTTCGCGCTCGCACACGACCGACAGATGCAGGCCAGGCGGGAGCGTGGCCGTCACGTCCTTCATGGAATGCACGGCGATGTCGATTCGGTTTTCGAACAGCCCTTGCTCCAGCTCCTTGATGAACAGCCCCTTGCCGCCGACCTTGGCCAGGCTGCGGTCGAGGATGCGGTCGCCCTCGGTGGTCATGGTGATGAGCTCGACGCTCAGGTCAGGATGGAACCGCGTTAGCGCGTCGCGCACGTAATGCGCCTGCCACAGGGCCAACTGGCTTTTACGGGTACCGAGGCGGAGGGTTTTCAAGGGAGATTCAATCTGTTTAAGTCTGACAAGGGTTCATTTCATTGCGCATTCTAAGGTATCGCGCGCAAGGCGCGCGATACCTTTTAAAGCCTGGATTCCCGCCTTCGCGGGAATGACAGCAGCGCTATGTGGACGAACCACCTGCAATTACACACGCCGCCGAAAGCGGCACAACAGATCAGGGATTCATCGGCCGATTGCGCGCCCAGCGCCGCACCTGCGCCGTGTGGCGGCGGCTGACGTCAAGTTTCTTGTCATATCCCTTGAGACTGATCTGCCACGTGCCGGCGGGGTTCTTCTCAATGCCCTTGATGGCGCCCGTGGACACGAGCGCGTTGCGATGGATGCGCAGGAAGCGCTCGCCGAACTCCTTCTCCAGGTTCACCAGCGAGTCCTCGATCAGATGTTCTTCCGTCGGCGTGCGTATCACGACGTATTTGCTGTCGGCGAGAAAGTAAAGAATATCCGGTATCGGCACGAGGCGAATGTTGCCGCGCAGGTGCACGCTGATGTGCGTGCGCACCATGGGTTCGGGGCGCGCGTGCGTGATCTCATCGATCTGCTTCATCGTGAGTTTGTGCGCCTTGGACAGCGCTTTTGCCAGCCGATCCTTGCGAATCGGCTTGAGCAGGTAATCCACGGCGTTGACATCGAAGGCGTCGAGCGCGTGCTGGTCGTAAGCCGTGGTGAAAATCACCGCCGGCGGATTTTCCATGCCCATGAGATGCATCGCGGCCTCGAGCCCGTCCATGCCCGGCATGCGGATGTCCATGAGCAGCACGTCGGGATTGAGTTCAGCGGACTTTTCGACCGCCTCGGCGCCGTTCATGGCATCGCCGACCACGGTGTAGCCGCCGATGTCGTTCAGCAATTCGCGCAAACGGTCGCGCGCCAGTTTTTCGTCATCTACGATCAGCACTCTCATGGATTATCTCCGCGCGTTGGCAGCACTACCGTGACAGTAAACAGGCCGTCATCCTCAGTGCTTTGCAGCGAGGCCTGCTTACCGTAATGGCTCTGGAATCGCTGGCGTATGTTGCCCAGTGACTGACCCGGTGTCGATTTCGTCTGTTTGGGTTTGGTTTTCGGAAGCGGATTGGAGACCCGGATGTGAATATGGTCGTTTTCCTCCCACAACCGCACATCCACGACTCCGCCGGCCGGCAGTTCCTCGATACCGTAACGGATCGCGTTCTCGAGCAGCGGTTGCAGCGTGAGCACCGGCATCACGCTCTTGCGCGGGAACTTGCCGATGTCCCAGTTGACCACGAGCCGGTTGTCGAGACGCAGCGCCTCAAGCGCGAGGTATTTTTTCGCAACGTCGACTTCATTTTTGACCGGCACCAGCATCTCGTCCTGCGAGAGCATCATGCGAAACAGGTCGGCCATGTCCTCGATCGCGGTCTCGGCCTTGTTCGGCGCGCTGCGAACCAGCGAGGAGATGATGTTGAGGCTGTTGAACACGAAATGCGGACGGATGCGCGATTGCAGCGCCTGGAGCTTGGCGCGCGACTCGGAAAGCGTGCGCTGGGTCAATTCGTGTTTGGCGAGAAACAATCGCAGCAACAGCCCGTTAATGATGGCGCTGACGGTGAGATTGAGGATATGGAAATCGGTATACCATGCCGGGCGCGCGGACTGGAGCCGGCCGAGGGCCCACAGAAGCCAGATGGCGCATTCACTCACGAGGAAGGTGGTGAGCAGCAGCAACAGGTAGGCCATCACCAGCGCGCGCAGATTGGGAAGCCGGTTGAGGTATTTGCGCGTGTAACACAGCACGGCGGTGCCCGCGAGCGCCACCCACTGGATGAACAGCGAGATCAGCAGCAGGTCTTGCATCACGGTGGGTGACAGGAAATTACGCGGGATGACGAGATTGATCACGATGGCGAGCATCTCCGCAACCACCACGACGTTGAACACCACTTCGCCGGTGCAGAAGTTCGGCAGGAATTCGGTTTTTTCATCCGGCAAGGTTTCTGCCGCTGGCAGCAGGCGCTCCAGGCTTTTCTCGAAATCCCGTGCGCGCCCCTTGAGGCGATCGAGGAATAATCGGCTTTTGGTGGTGAGTTCCATCATTATCCCAGGATGATCGGCATTTTGACCTTGACGTGATACTGGCCGCCTTCCTGAATGACTTGCATGCTGGCAGCACCGCCGAATTGGGTTGCCAGGCGCTGGCGGATGTTTTCCTGCGCGAGCTTGTTGCCCTTGCCGCGTGTCTCCTTCTGCACGTCCGGCAGCGGATTGCTGATCATTATATTCAGCGTCTGGCTTTCGGCCCACATCTCGATCTTGATCGTGCCGCCAGCAAAGCGCGGCTCGATGCCATGGTAGATGGCATTTTCCAATAGCGGCTGCAGGGTCAACGCCGGCATCAACGCGGAGCGCGGTATATTACTCACGTTCCATTTTACCTGCAGCCGGTCGCCAAGACGGATCTTCTCCACTTCCAGGTACTGGCGCGAGATTTCGCGCTCGGCGGTCACGGGCACGAGCTTGCGCGCATCCGCGAGCAGCACGCGGAACAGGTCCGCGAGGTCGTGCAGCACCGCCTCGGCCTTGTGCGGGTCACTGCGCGTGAGCGAGGCAACGCTGTTCAGGCTGTTGAACAGGAAATGCGGGCGGATGCGTGATTGCAGCGCTTGCAACTTGGACTCCTGTTGCAGTTTGCCATCCACCGCTGAACGTTTCTGCAGGATCAGGTAGCGCACGCCCAGGACGCCGATGATACCGGCGATCATCAGGCTGCGGATCAACAACGATTCCCGCCATGCCGGTATGCCTTCGTCGATCAGTTCAAGGTGATGGAGCAGGTAGATAACCCCGTCGGTGGCGAGTGAGGTGACCAGCAGTAACAGTATCACCGCCAGCACGGAGCCGGTTCCGGTCGAGGCCCGCTTGAACAGCGGCGAGGCGATTTTCAGCACCACGAAACTGCACAGCGCGATGGACACCGCAAACAGCGACAGCAGCGAAAAATCCTGCCAGGCCTGTTCGTTGAAGTCAGTATTACGCCCGATAGTAATGATGATGGCGATCAATTCGGCCAGGATGACGAATCGAATCAGCATGCTGAAGGTCCCGAAATCGGGGAGGTGATGCGAATTCTCGACGCTGGCGTTGGACATGGAATCCGTTCTGACGTACAACTTTCAAGCGTTCATCATGACCTGGTAAAAACGACAGGATACGACGGCGCTTGCGCCGGAATAATGTTCCTCTCGGACCAGGCGGCTGGTGAATGACAGGGCAGATGTTCCCACCCAGTACATTTATAGCTTAATTATATATTTTTCAGCGTCTTGGTGGGCGCCGCGCGGGCAAAAAACACCGGTTTCTTTGGACGACATCTCAAGTATACTTTCAGCGGCGTGGCGAAAAGCCAAAAAAAACCCCCCGTTTTGAGGCGGGGGGCCTAATCCTGATTCGGAATTCGGGGTGGGGGTGCACAAAGGAGAGTCCGAACCAGGCGCTACATAATGAAAAATAGCTGGGTTATACCGTGGTAACAACGAACGGCCGATAATCGTAGGACTGACACGGATGGGCGGGCCGGAAACCGGTAGTTTCACAAGCACGACAAGGTTTTGGCGACTGGCAAACGACGCCGTCCCGTGTCAGCTTTCTGTCCCGATCACACACTCTTGTCGCTGAACTAGAGTCATGGCAAAAGATAAACCCTGGAGCGGACGCTTCACCGAACCCACCGACGCCATCGTCGAGACCTTCACGGCCTCGGTGTTTTTTGACCGGCGCCTGTACCTCTACGACATCATGGGCTCGATCGCGCACGCGCAGATGCTGGCGCGCGTAGGCGTACTCACGAAAAAAGAACGCGACGCGATCGTCAAGGGTCTGAAGGAAATCGAAGCCGAAATCGACGCGGACAAGTTTGCCTGGAGCGTGGCGCTCGAAGACGTGCACATGAACATCGAGGCGCGTCTGATCGAGCGCATCGGCGAGACCGGCAAGAAACTGCACACCGGCCGCTCGCGCAACGATCAGGTCGCGACCGACCTGCGGCTTTATCTGCGCGACGGCATCGACGTCGTGTCCGACGCCATTGCGCAACTGCAAACAGCCATCCTCGATCTCGCCGAGCGCGAGGCAGGCACACCCGCGCCGGGATTCACGCATTTGCAGACGGCGCAGCCGGTGACCTTCGGCCATCATCTGCTCGCGTGGTTCGAGATGCTCGCGCGCGACGCGCAGCGTCTCCAGGATTGCCGCAAGCGCGTGAACATCATGCCGCTAGGCGCCGCGGCGCTGGCCGGCACGAGCTATCCCATCGACCGCGCCTACACCGCAAAGCTGCTCGGCTTCGACGCGCCCGCGGAGAACTCGCTCGATGCCGTTTCCGACCGCGACTTCGCCATTGAATTCGTGTCAGCCGCGGCGCTGCTCATGACGCACCTGTCGCGCATGTCCGAGGAACTGGTGTTGTGGTCCTCTGCCCAGTTCGGCTTCATCGAGCTGTCGGACGCTTACTGCACCGGCTCGTCCATCATGCCGCAGAAGAAAAACCCCGACGTGCCGGAACTGGTGCGCGGCAAGACCGGCCGCGTGAACGGCCATCTGGTCGCGCTGCTGACGCTCATGAAGGCGCAGCCGCTGGCGTACAACAAGGACAACCAGGAAGACAAGGAACCGGTGTTCGACACGCTCGACACGGTGCTCGGCTGCCTGCGGGTATTCGCCGGCATGGTTCCTGGGATGAAGGTCAAGCGCGACAACCTCGCGCGCGCGGCGGGCAGCGGTTTCTCCACCGCCACTGACCTCGCCGATTATCTGGTGCGCAAGGGCGTCCCGTTCCGCGACGCGCATGAAATCGTGGGCAAGGCCGTGCGTCTGGCGATTGATACCCGGCGCGACCTGCCGCAGATCGGCCTCGAAGAATTCAAGCGTCTGAGCCCGGTGATCGGCAAGGATGTGTACGGCGTGCTGACCGTGGAAGGGTCGCTCAAGGCGCGAAATCATCTGGGCGGTACCGCGCCGGCGCAGGTCAAGGCGGCGGTCAAGCGCGCCCGCAAGCGCCTCATCCGGCCCGGCAAGTAGGGGCGCGATTCATCGCGCCCGTTTCCTCATGGATACCCTCGAAGACCTGAAAAAACGCCTGCGCGAGTTCGCGCGCGAGCGCGACTGGGAACAGTTTCACTCGCCCAAGAACCTCTCGATGGCGCTGATCGTCGAGGCCGCCGAACTCGTCGAGCATTTCCAGTGGCTGACCGAGGCGCAGAGCAAACATCTGCCGGAGAAAACCCTGCGCGAGGTGGAGCAGGAGATGGCCGATGTCTTCATCTATCTCAACCGTATGGCCGATCTGCTGGGCGTGGACTTGATGGACGCCGCCCGGCGCAAGATCGAACTCAACGCGAAGAAATATCCGGCGCATGAAGTGAAAGGGAAGGCGGATAAGAGATAAGAAGTTGGGTAGGGTGTGCTGAGCGGCAGCGAAGCGCACCGGTTACTTGCTAATACTACTTTAAAAGTCTCGGTGCGCCTCATATACATTCAGCGCACCCTACGGAACTATTTCCCGGTAGCGGAAAGGCCAAAAGAGTTATCAGACGATTCCAGAAACCCAAAGAAATAATAGTCAGCGTCGATGGGTCGGGCGAAGCGTTACCACCCATCGCTATCGAAAATATGATTTCTGTTGGGTTTCGGCACTGCGCGCCTCCACCCAACCTACATTTAATCGTTACCGCTGCATCATCCGCCCCGGTCGTTCGGAGCGATCCGGTCGATCCGGGTGAGAGCGCTCACCGCGTTCTCCCGATGATTCGTTGTCACGCCGCCACTTCTGCTTCATCTGTTGCCGTTCCTCGGGCGTCATGTTTTTCCATTTCTCGCGCAGTTCCGTGCGCTTCTCCGGCGGCAGGTTTTTGAACCACGCGTGCCGCTGGCGCAGGCGTTCCTGTTGTTCCGGCGGTAACTGGCGGAAGCGTTCGTGACGCTTACGTGCCTGCTCACGTTGTTCCGGTGTCATCTTCTGCCAGCGCGCAAAGCGATCACGCGCCTGCTCGCGTTGCTCGGGCGTCATGGTTTGCCAGCGTTTCGAGCCTTGTTGCAAGCGTTCGCGCTGCTCCGGCGGCAGGTTGTCCCAGCGGTCCTGAAACGGCTTGAGGACTTGCTGCTCTTCGGGGGTGAGCTGGTTCCAGGTGACGGGAGGATTACTGTCCGCGGCCCAGAGCATTATCGGCCACAACAACAGCAGGCAGAGGATCAGGCGTTTATTCATAAAGTGGCTCCTCCGGTGAATCCGGCAGTAAATCTGCATCAATGACGGTCAGGACTTCCGTCCCTGACGCGCTCTTCGTGCCAACATCAACGCTTCCGAGAAATTCAATCAAATTCATGTCGGGCGGTGGTGATTCCGCCGCGGTGGCCGCCACTGAAATCAGCAGCATGAATCCGGCCGCGCGCAGATCAGACGGCATCGGAGTCGTTGTCCAGCCAGTCGTAAAAATCCAGGTCGGCGAAAAATTCCGGGTTCTCGTGCGCCGTGAGCAGCTCGATGTCGCTTACATTCGCCTGCAAGAGATTCGGATTCGGTGCGGAAAACCACAACAAGCCGGCAACGGCAAACGCAATGGTGGCAGTGGCGAAGCCGCCTAGCGGCAGCAGCCAGCCCGGACGCATGCGCGCTGGTCGGCGCAGGCCTTGCTCGATGGCCTCGCGGCGTGCGGCGCGCAGGCGCGCGACGGTACCGGCGTCGAGATTTTTCTCGGCGTCATCCAGCGCGCGTTTCGCGGCGTTCAGAAATTTGTCTTCAGTTTCCATCATTACAGATGGTCCTCCAGTTTTTCGCGCAGGGCATGCACCGCGCGCGAGTAATGCGTTTTGACGCTGCCTTCCGAACACTTCATCGCGCGCGCCGTCTGCGCGATGTCCAGCCCTTCCCACACCCGCAGCATGAATGCCTGCTGCTGACGCGGCGGCAGCTTGCGTATCGCCGTCTCCAGCGCCGCCATCGCCTGTTTGTCCCGCAGCTGCCCCGGCGGGTCCGGGCTGCGGTTATCGACCATGTTCTGCAGCGGGTCGCTTTCGCCGTCCTCTTCCTTGCCGCCGAACCAGACACGCAGCCGGTTACGTACTTTGGCACGCCGGCGCCAGTCGCTGATGCGGCTTTGCAGGATGGTATGAAACAGCGGTCCCCATTCCTGCTCGCCGCGGTTGGCGTAACTCCGGACCAACTGCAGCATCGCGTCCTGCACGACGTCGAGCGCATCGTCGGCATTGCCGAGGGCGAACCGTGCCTTCAGAAACGCGCGCCGCTCGACACCGGCGAGAAAACGATCCAGGGCTTGCGTGGGCTCCAGCGGAGATTCCTCATTATTGGTTTTTCGCCGGCAACCCTGTCCGCGTCATCATTCTGCCCTGACATCAGGCTCCGGCGTTGATCCGCTATCATCAGCCATCATCGGCATCCTCGCCAGACCCGGGGTGACGCCGCCCTGCAACTCCTTGTAACAACGCGTGATGCGCCCGGCGGTTGACGGGATGGTTGGGGTTCGGTTGGGATTGGCCGGCCGGGGATGTTACATTAGCGGCAAAGAGGCGGCGGGACCGTCCGGTTTTTCGGAGTGTGGGGTGGGCGCAGTGCAGAATTACAACAACGTTCCTTATGACTTCCTCGAACACGGTGACCGCCGCAAGGCCGATCGCCGCCGGGAGCAGCTTGACCGGCGCGGGTTCCTGCGCTGGGACCCGCAGATGAAAGATCGCCGCTTGCTGAGAAGAGATCGGCGGGCCGGCCTGGGTCTCCGGTAGTACCGGCGTCAAACCCGCCAAAAAGCGGTTAACACATTGTCCGCGGAAGGCGGGAGCGGGAACTGCTCGCGGCGCATGTTATCCAGCGTGTTGGAGATGCGCCCGAAGTCCTGATGCAGATGCCAGTACACCTGCCGTTGCCGGGGATTCACTTCGTAATCAGCACAGCGCCAGTAGGCGCTGCTTCCATGCGCGAGGTAATAATCGAGCTCGCCGCGTCGGCGCAGCCGGTCGCGGAACAGTCCGCTCATGAACAGGGTGTATTCCCCGAGATGCCGCAGAATGAAGCGCCCCCGGCCGGGGCTTCCCGCCCCGCTTTGCGCCGTGTGCCAGGTCTCGAGCATGTCCACGATGTACTCCAGCGGCCGGTCGTTGGCGTCCCGCAGAGCGTATAACTGCCGCACTTGGGCGAACCGGGTCAGGATGTCGCTGACGTAATCCACCGTGGCCGGTTCGGTGATGCCGTGGCGGTGAAAGCCGTGGCCCACTTGGTGGCGGAAGAACTGATAGAGCGAAGGCAGCCGCATCGTCAAAACCTCCTGTTACGCTTTGACCGGCGCGAGGTGCGGTAAATTCCGTTACACGCTCTTACCGGAAAAGGGGGCCGGTTTGCCATGCATTGACTCACCCCCCGCGCCGCGTATCATCAGCTTCGCTGCGTCCGGGGGTTTTGCGTGGCGGACAGGCCTCTATCAATAATAGTCAATCTATCAGGAGCGTGTATGAAGCGTTACGTACTGTGGGCCATCCTGGCGGCATTTATCGTGGCCGGCCCGGTGGGATGCGGTAAGAAGGAAATCGAAGCACTCAATACCAAAGTGACCCAGCTGGAAAAAGACGTTGCCAGCGCCAAGCAACAGGCCGCCGACAAGACCAAAGAGGCGGACGAATTGCGCGCCAGGGTCAACCAGATGCAGGCCACGGCGGATGCGCACACGGCGGAAGTCTCCAAACTCAAGGCCGAGCGCGACAAGCTTAAGCGCGATCTCGCGGCCGCGAAAAAGAAAAGACGCTAGCAGTCCAGCCAACACCGGTGACCCGCCCGGGTTGCCGGTGTGATGTTCTTTATAAGGCGGTCTCCGGTATAAGGCGGTCTCCGGATACCGCCGATGATGGAGCGGACCCTGACGGCAGGGGGCGTTACAATCCGCTGTCATGTCCGCCAGCCTGGAAAAAGTCTTCGCCTACCACGACGCCACCAAGCATCACTTCAATGCCTATGCACCCGGGCCGGGTTTTCTCGACTGGGCAACACAGCCCGATCCGTTCCGGCGCTATGCCGGTTGTGAAGTTGTTCCGCTCGACAAATTTCCACATGCCGATGGTCCGGCTTATGCGCGTGCACTGATCGAAGGCGGCGTCGAACCGGCGGCGTTCACCCGCGAAGCCGTCTCGCGACTGCTTTACGATAGCTTGGCCTTGTCTGCCTGGAAGCAGGCGGGCCAGAGTCGCTGGGCGCTGCGTGTCAATCCCTCGAGCGGTAATCTGCATCCGACCGAAGCCTGTCTGATCAGCGGCCCGGTTTCGGGTCTGCTCGATACGCCCGTGGTCTGCCATTACGCGCCACGAATTCATGCACTCGAGGTGCGCACCCGTTTCGCGCTCGATGTGTGGCGCGATCTGGTCGCCGGTCTTCCGCCGCCATCGTTGATCGTCGGCCTGTCATCCATCTACTGGCGCGAGGCGTGGAAATACGGCAGCCGCGCGTTTCGCTACTGCCAGCACGACACCGGCCACGCGATTGCCGCGCTCGGTTTTGCCGCGGCCGCGCTCGGGTGGAAGGTATCGCTGCTGGATGATCCGGGCGATGAGGCCATCGCCGCGCTCCTCGGCTTGTCGCGCGAACATGGGCCCGAAGCCGAACGGCCGGAGTGTTTGCTCGCCGTGTATCCGCAGACCCATGCATGCCCGGCGCGCACACTCCCGCGCGCGGCGATTCAAGCTATTGCGCAAGGCGAATGGAGCGGCGCGCCGAATATCCTGAGCCCCGACCATCGCTCCTGGCCGATCATCGACGAAGTGGATGCGGCGACCCGCAAGGCCGATGGCGTTGCGTCTTATCTTGCTGCGACGTCGGCGGAAGGGACCGAACCGGCTTCTGCCGATACCCCGGTGCTTCTGCGGCATCTGGTGCATCGTCGCCGCAGCGCCGTGGCGATGGATGGAAACACGGGCGTTTCACGCGCGGCGTTCTATTCGATGTTGCAACGATGTCTGCCCGACACGCGCCGGTTTCCCTTCAACGCGCTGCCGTGGTCGCCCGTGGTGCATCTGCTGCTGTTCGTGCACCGCGTGCAGGATGTTCCGCCCGGACTTTATCTTCTGATACGCGACCCCGCCAAAAAGAAAGCAATGCAAGAGGCGTTCGGTCGCGAATTCGACTGGACCGGGTTGGAGGGATGCCCCGACACTTTACCTATATATGGGTTGGCGGCCGGCGACTGCCGTAAACTTGCCGAGCGCGTGAGCTGTCACCAGGAGATCGCTGCCGATGGCGTGTTCGCCGTGGCCATGCTGGCCGAGTTCGAGCAGCCACTCAGGACCCACGGCCCGTGGTTTTATCGCCGGCTTTACTGGGAATGTGGCGCTATCGGGCAGCTGCTTTATCTGGAGGCCGAGGCACACGGCATACAGGCCACCGGGATTGGATGCTATTTCGACGACCCGGTGCATGAGGTGCTCGGTCTTCGGGATCGCCGCTACCAGAGCCTTTATCACTTCACGCTGGGCGGAGGCGTGCCGGACACACGTCTGACAACCCTTCCGCCTTATGAAGCGAAAGGTCAGCCACCGACCGAACCTACTTGAATCGTCGTTTTCCGGCCCCAATGATGAAACCATGCCGAGCCAAGAAGAACCACTAAAAATGGAAGCCGAAAACGTAACCGAAACCCCCGCCGCCGTGGAAACCGAGGGCGGCAAACTGGCGCGCCCCGCGGACGTGTTGCCGGGTCTGCTGCATATCCTCCCCGTCGCCAACCGCCCGTTCTTCCCGGCACAGATGGTGCCGCTCGTGGTGGATCGCGAACCGTGGGAGCGTACGCTGGAAGCAGCGGTCGAATCCGGGCACCAATACGTCGGCCTGGTGCTGATCCGCAGTGACGATCCGCAAACCGCCGGACCCGACGATTTCTACACCATGGGCACCGCCAGCCGCATTCACAAGGTGGTGCAGATGGATGACAAGCTGCAAATCTTCGTTGAAGGCATGCAGCGTTTCCGCATCGACTCGTGGGTGTCGCGTGAACGGCCGTTTGTGGTGCGCGCGCAGTATTTCCCCGAGACCAGCTACAAGGACGTGCCGGAACTCAAGGCATACACGGTGGCGGTCATCAACACCATCAAGGAGCTGTTGCCGCTCAATCCGCTTTACGGCGAAGAACTCAAATATTTCTTGAACCGATTCGGGCCGGACGACCCGGCGCGGCTGGCGGATTTCGCCGCGAGCCTCACGACCTCCGACAAGCAGGAACTGCAAGAGGTGCTCGAAAAGACCCACATCCGCGAGCGTATGGAAAAGGTTTTGGTGCTGCTCAAGAAAGAAGTCGAGGTGGCCAGTGCGCAGATGCAGATCCACAAGAACGTGGAAGAAAGCATGGAGAAGCGCCAGCGCGAGTTTCTGTTGCGCGAGCAGATGAAGGCGATCCAGAAAGAGCTGGGCATTGCCAAGGACGATCGCACCGCCGAGCTCGACAAGTTCCGTACGCGTCTCAAGGACCTCACGCTGCCCGAGGAGGCGCAGAAGCGCATCGACGAGGAAATGGAAAAAATTTCGGTGCTCGAGGTCGGCTCGCCGGAATACGGCGTTACGCGCAATTATCTCGACTGGTTGACACAACTGCCGTGGGGAAAATATTCGAAAGACAAGCTCGACCTCAAGCACGCGCGCAAAATCCTCGACCGCGATCATGACGGGCTGGCGGACGTCAAGGATCGCATCATCGAGTTTCTCGCCGTGGGCGCGATGAAGGGTGAAATCGCGGGTTCCATCCTGTTGCTCGTGGGCCCGCCCGGCGTGGGCAAAACTTCCATCGGCCGCTCCATCGCGACCGCGCTGGGGCGCAAGTTCTATCGCTTCTCGCTCGGCGGCATGCGCGACGAGGCCGAGATCAAGGGCCACCGCCGTACCTACATCGGCGCCATGCCGGGCAAGTTCGTGCAGGCGATCAAGGACGTGGGCGTGGCCAATCCGGTGATCATGCTGGACGAGATCGACAAGATCGGCGCTTCCTACCAGGGCGACCCGGCCTCGGCGCTGCTGGAGGTGCTCGATCCGGAGCAGAACGTGGATTTTCTCGATCATTACCTCGATGTACGCTTCGATCTCTCCAAGGTGCTGTTCGTGTCCACCGCCAACCAGCTCGACACTATTCCGCCGGCGCTGCTGGACCGCATGGAAATCATCCGGCTTTCCGGTTACATCACGAGCGAGAAAATGATGATCGCAGAGCATCATTTGCTACCGCGCCAGATCGAGAAGGCAGGTCTGAAACCCGGCCAGCTCAAAATTGAAACCGACGCCGTGCGCGAAGTCATCGAGCTTTATGCGCGCGAGGCCGGTGTGCGCAATCTGGAAAAACGCCTCGGTCAGATCATGCGCAAGACGGTGGTGAAGATTCTGAACGGCACCAAGCCGCCGATCCGCGTGGGCGTGAAGAATCTCGAGGAATACCTGGGTAAGCCGGTATTCCGGCCGGAAAAGCCTCAGATCGGCGTGGGCGTGGTTACGGGACTGGCATGGACACCGATGGGCGGGACGACCCTCGATGTCGAGGCCACGCGTGTGCACCAGGCCACGCGCGGTTTCAAACTAACCGGCCAGTTGGGCGATGTCATGAAGGAATCGGCCGAGATTGCCTACAGCTACATTTCCTCGCACTGCAAGGATTACGGCGCGAAACCGGATTATTTCGAGAAGGCCTTCGTGCATCTCCATGTACCGGCCGGGGCCACGCCGAAAGACGGCCCGAGCGCCGGCGTCACCATGGCGACGGCGTTGCTGTCGCTCGCGCGCGGCCGGAAAATCGCACGGCCGCTGGCCATGACCGGCGAGATCACACTCACCGGTCAGGTGTTGCCGGTGGGCGGCATCCGTGAGAAGGTGATCGCTGCGCGTCGCGTGAAGATATCCGAGCTGATCCTGCCCGAGGCGAATCGCGGCGATTTCGAAGACCTGCCGGCACACATCCGCAAAGGCATCAAGACGCACTTCGCCAGTCACTATCAAGACGTCGCGAAAATTGTTTTCCCGAAGAAAAAATAATGAGAGCGCTTAACAATAGAAAATAGACAGGATTAACAGGATTTTTCAGGATTCACAGGATTAAGGATTTTAGAGACAAGAAATCCTGTTAATCCTATTTTTAATTCTGTAAATCCTGTCTAATTTTTTCTTTTTGTTAGGAGTTCTAAGCGAGGCTTGTCATGGGGAGTTTTGTCGGCTTCAAGTGCAAATTCTGCCAGTACGAGGAACCGAGCATCGGCGTTGGCCGCGGCAAGGCCGAATTTCCGTTTCTGGCGCTGTACCGTTGCCACCACTGCAATACGATTGGCAGCGCCTGGATTTACGAAAGCAAGATCCCGCGCTGCAGCCAGTGTTACGACGACGCGCTCACCATGCTGCCCGATGATAGCCGCCGCTTGAACTGCCCCAAGTGCGGTGAGCCCGGAGTAATTACGTCAAAGGAAGGAAGCTGGGAGTGAGTATCAGCCGAGATTAACTTCTTCGTTCGACTGCTCGTGAATGAAGCGCGACAGTTCGTGCATCAGTTCCCCGCCACCCTGATCGTTGATCCACTGACCATCGATGAAACCATAGTGGTAGCCGCCGGATTTGGCGGCGACCCAGATTTGTCTGGCCGCGCCCTGCTTGTTGACGATGATCTTCGTGCCGTTGGCGAATTCGAGCGTCAGGATGCCGCCGGCTGCCTCGAAATCGATGTCAGCGCCGCTTTCCTCGATGCCCTGCTCGATGCGCAGCAGGGTGTCGGTGGCTTTTTTGTCGAATTCCGATTCGTTCATGGGGTCTGACAGGCGTTGATTACGCCTGCATGTTAACGGAGGAGGGTACGGCTGAACAGGCCATCTGATATGATCGCCGGCAATCATGGGAAAGCGAATTCTGGTTCTGGGAGGATATGGCGCGCTCGGCCGGCGCATCAGCCGGGCCGTTACCGCGATACCATCGGTCGAGTGCATCATCGGCGGCCGCCGCCCGCAAAAAGACGCACAGTTCGCAGGCGTAAATGTCACCTGCCTGGTGGTCAATGCCAACGAACCCGCGAGCCTGCGGCGCGCGCTCGACGGCGTGTTCGCCGTGGTCAATGCCGCGGGGCCGTTTCAGGGGCGTGACTATACCGTCGCCGAAACCTGCGCCGGCATGGGTGTCCACTACGTGGATCTCGCCGATGCCCGCGCCTATGTCGAGGGTATCACGCGCCTGCAGCGCCGCGCGCAGCAGAAGAATTGTCTCATCGTCAGTGGCGCGAGTTCCGTGCCCGCGGTGTCGACGGCGCTGACCGATATGCTCGCCGCTGAATTTGACGACATCAGCGAAATCCACGTCAGCATTTCACCCGGAAATAAAAATCCACTCGGTGTCGCCACGCTGCGCGCGATTCTGAGCTATACCGGCGTTTCGCTGCGCGTGAAGGAACAGGGCCGCTGGCGCTATGCCTTTGGCTGGAGCGAGTCGAAGGCGGTGCGATTCCCCAGGCCGGTCGGGAAACGGCGCGTTTACCTGTGCGACGTGCCGGACCTCGACATTTTTCCTGCGCGTTACGGCGCGCAAACGGTAACTTTCCGCGTCGGATTCGAACTGGGCCTGTTCAATTACGGTCTCGCGATTCTCGGCAGGATGCGGCGCTGGCGCTGGATAAAGAATCTTTCGAGCTGGGCGCCCGGTTTGGTCGCGACCAGACATCTGTTCCGTGCCTTCGGCGGCGTGGCCGGCGGCCTGCAGGTGCAGGTGCGTGGCCGCAAGCAAGGCCAGGATATCGAGCATACGGCGTCCTTGATGGCACGCGATGCCAACGGCCCGGCGATCGAGTGCAGCCCGGCCGTGGCGCTGATCCGCCAATGGGTTGAACGCGGTGTGTCGGATACCGGCGCCATGCCCTGTGTCGGCCTGCTGACGTGGGATGAGATCAGGGCCGAGCTGGTCAACCACGACATTACGCTGGTGCGGGCCTAACCGCCGCGCCGCCACTGGATGTGGTGCAAACAGGCAAGGTAAGCTTACGCCATGAACTTTCCCCATCATTATTCTCCGTCGGGCCGACACACGCGACTGATGTTGCTGGCTGGCATCGTGTTGGCCTTTTTGTTCATCGCCGCTTGCGGCAAGAAGGGCCCTTTGTATCTGCCGGATGACGCCAGTGTGTCCGGCAAGCCGGTGACTATGCCCGCGCCGGCACAACCGCCGAAATAATTACATCGCACCATCATGAATCCCTTTGCCTATCAGGATCGGCAACTGTATGCCGAGAACGTGCGTCTCGCCGATGTCGCTGACAAGGCCGGCACGCCCTGTTATGTCTATTCACGCGCCGCCATCGAGGAGCGGTTCCGCGCCTTCGATTCCGCGCTGCCCGGGCGCGACCATCTCGTCTGCTACGCCGTCAAGGCCAACTCCAATCTGGCGGTGCTGGACCTGCTCGCGCGTTTGGGCTCGGGTTTCGACATCGTTTCGGGCGGCGAACTCGAGCGCGTGCTGGCGGCCGGCGGCGATCCGGCCAAGGTCGTGTTCTCCGGCGTCGGCAAGACGCCCGAGGAGATGCGCCGTGCGCTGACGGCGGGGATTCACTGCTTCAACGTGGAATCCGAGGCGGAGCTGGAAATCCTGAACGCCGTGGCCGGGAAGCTCGGCAGGCCGGCGCCGGTGGCGCTGCGCGTCAACCCGGACGTGGACCCGGCCACGCATCCCTATATCGCCACGGGCCTGAAGCAGAGCAAGTTCGGGATCGATATCGCGCGCGCCGAGGCGGCGTATAAGCGCGCACAGTCACTGCCGAACCTGCGCATCGTGGGGATCGCCTGCCACATCGGCTCGCAGCTCACGGACATGACACCATTGCTCGAGGCGCTGGATCGCGTGATTGGCCTGGCCGGCGCGCTGTTCGACAGTGGAATCACCTTGCAGCATCTCGATCTCGGTGGCGGGCTCGGCATTCGCTACAACGAGGAACAGCCGCCGGAGCCGGGCGATTATGTCCGCGCAATTCTCGGTCGATTGCAAAACCATGACGTGCGTTACCAGAAAATGCGTCTTATTTTCGAGCCGGGACGCGCCATCGTCGGCAACGCCGGCCTGCTGCTCACGCGCGTGCTGTTGCTCAAGCTCGGAGACGAGCGCAACTTCGCCGTGGTCGACGCAGCGATGAACGATCTGCTGCGCCCCGCGCTCTACGACGCCTGGCATGATATAACACCGGTCGCGGTGGACCAACCGCGTACTCCGCGGACTTACGATGTCGTCGGGCCGGTGTGCGAGAGCGGCGATTTCCTCGGACAAGATCGCGTGCTCGGCATCGAGGCCGGCGATTTGCTGGCCGTGGTCTCCGCCGGCGCCTACGGTGCGGTGATGAGTTCGAATTACAACACCCGTCCTCGGGCCTCCGAAGTGATGGTGGACGGCAACCGGTTCCACGTCGTGCGCCGGCGCGAGACCGTCGCGGAACTGCTCGCACTCGAAACAATCCTGCCCAAATAGAAATAGACAGGATTAACAAGATTCTTCAGGATTTACAGGATTAAATATTTTAGGAAATAAAAATCCTGTTAATCCTGTTTTTAATCCTGTGAACCCTGTCTATTCATGAAACGAATACCCGAACCCGAGTTGATGGACGATCCGGAGCAGGCGCGCGCCTATGCCGGCGCCGATTTTTCCGAACCGCACCAGGCTTTTGTCGAGCGATACGCGCAGCGTTTTCCGCACCATTGTCCACGGCGTGTGCTCGATCTTGGCTGCGGCGCGGCGGATATCACGATCCGTTTCGCCCGTGCCCATCCGGGGTGCGATCTGACCGGCGTGGACGGCGCCCCGGCGATGCTGGAGCTGGCAAGGGAAGCGATCACTCGTGTGGATTTGGATCATCGCGTTCATCTGCGCGCGGTGCGTTTGCCCGACAAGATGCTTGCACAACATGCCTTCGATACCCTGATCAGCAACAGCCTGCTGCATCATCTCGCCGATCCGCAGGTGCTGTGGCGCGCGGTGGTGGATTGTGCCGAGCCGAGCGCGGCGGTGTTCATCATGGATTTGCGCCGACCGGACACGCGCGAACAGGCCGGTCGACTGGTGCAGGAATATTCCGGCGCCGAGCCGGAGATTCTGCAGCGGGATTTTTTCAACTCGCTGCTCGCCGCCTATCGCCAGGAGGAAATCGCCGTGCAGCTGGCGCGGGCCGGACTTTCCCGGTTGCGAGTCGAGGCCGTAGGCGACCGTCACGTAGCAGTCTACGGCCTCTTCTGACGCGTGTCCGGCGGCTCGGCCTGTTTATTTGCCGTGCGGCAACCGGTAAGCTTGCGCCATGCCAGTCCCCTTCACCAAGATGCACGGCGCCGGAAACGACTTCGTGGTGTTCGACGGCGTCACGCGCCCGGTCCCGTTGACCCCGGAAAAAATCCGCCGCCTCGCCGATCGCCACTTCGGCATCGGCTGCGACCAGGTGCTGCTGGTGGAGCGGCCCACGGCCAGCGGCGCAGATTTCCGCTACCGGATTTTCAACGCCGACGGGGGCGAGGTCGAGCAATGCGGCAACGGCGCGCGCTGCTTCGTGCGTTTTGTCCGCGACCGGCGGCTCACGGCCAAGGATGAGATCGCGGTGGAAACGCTTTCCGGCATGATTTACCCGCGACTGGAGCCGGATGGGAATGTCACCGTGAACATGGGCGTGCCGCGGTTCGACCCCGCCGCGGTGCCGTTTGAGGCAAGCACGCGCGAAAACGTCTATGATTTGGAGGTGGACGGCCGGAAAGTAAACGTGACGGTCCTCTCCATGGGCAACCCGCATGCGGTGCAGGTGGTGCCGGAGGTGGACAGCGCGCCGGTGAACACGCAGGGCCCGCTGATCGAACGGCATCCGCGTTTTCCGCAGCGCGTCAACGCCGGTTACATGCAGATCGTGGACCGGGGTCATATCCGCCTGCGGGTGTACGAGCGCGGTGCCGGCGAGACACTGGCCTGCGGGAGCGGGGCTTGTGCCGCGGTGGTTGCCGGTCGCCAACGGGGCCTGCTCGATGATAAGGTTGAGGTGAAACTGCTCGGCGGCACGCTGCGCGTGTCCTGGGCCGGCGAAGGGCAGCCGGTGTGGATGACCGGCCCGGCGGTGACGGTTTTCGAAGGCACTATCGACCTGGATCGGCTATGACACAAAAATTACCCAGCGGTGAATTTCAGACGGAGCTTTCCTGGGAGGAGGCGGTTTCCCGTTACCTCGAGGATCATCCCGACTATTTTCAGCACCATCCCGATGCCGTCTCGCGGCTCCTGCTCTCGCACGAAACCGGCGGCAAGGCGGTGTCGCTCATCGAGCGACAGGTACAGGTGTTGCGCGAACAGAACCAGGCGCTGCAGCGCCAGTTGCGCGAGCTGGTCAACAACGCGCGCGAAAACGACGTGTTGAGCAGCCGTGTGCATCGCTATGCCACCGCCATGATCGGCTGCACTTCACTCGATGACGTATTCGATACGACTTACGATCTGCTTCGCCAGGAATTCAAGCTCGATGCCGTGGTGATCCTGGTGCAGGGCCGGCCCGCCGCCGGCGGCCGCCCGGAACTGGTGCCCGAAGACGACAAGCGTCTGGGCGCGCTGTTGCAGCAGTTCGGTTCCGGCAAGCCGATCTGCGGCGGCAAGTTCGAGGAAAGCCTGATGAGCTACCTCTTCAGCGGACGCGCCTCCGAGATCAAGTCCAGCGCGCTGATCCCGCTCGGCGAAAAAAATCCCCGGGGCGTTCTGGGACTGGGCACACAAGACCCGCACCGCTTCCATCCGGGCATGGGCACGGTCTATCTCACGCGGCTGGGCGAGCTGTTAACGCACAGTCTCGCCAGGCATCACGGATAGCGCAGGGCGCGTTGCCCGATGCACGAACGCGCCCGGCTGTTACAGGAAAAGTTCCTCCATCATCTCGGCGCCGAGCGCCGTCTTTCACCGCTTACTGCGATTCATTACCGGCGCGATCTCGTGCAATGCATGGCGTATTGCGACAGCACCGGCATCGCGGACTGGGACGGCCTGAACACCGCCGAGGTGCGCGGCTGGGTGGCGGCGATGCACCGCCGCGGACTTTCCGGCAAGAGCATCCAACGCGCGCTTTCCGCGCTGCGCAGTTTCTATCGTTATCTGCTGCGCGAACAGGCGGTCGCGCGCAATCCCGCGAGCGGCGTGACCGCGCCCAAGTCCGCGCGCCGTCTTCCCAAGACGCTCACGGCGGACCAAGCGGCGCGGTTGGTGACGTTTGACGCCCGCGATCCGCTTGATCGGCGCGACCGGGCGTTGCTCGAACTGCTGTATTCTTCGGGCCTGCGCCTGTCGGAACTGGTGAATCTCGATCTTTCCGAACTCGATCTGTCCGGCGGCTTGGTGCGGGTGACGGGCAAGGGCAAGAAAGTGCGCGACGTGCCGGTGGGCGCGAAGGCGCGCGACGCGCTGCGTGAATGGCTGGCGGTGCGCGGCCAATTTACCGGCCCGGAGCAGCCGGCGGTATTCGTGACACTCCGGGGAAAGCGCATCGGCGGACGCGCGGTGCAAAACCGGTTGCGGTTGCGGGCCGCGAAACAGGGGATGGAAATGCCGGTGCATCCGCACATGCTGCGCCATTCTTTCGCCAGCCATGTCCTGGAATCGAGCGGCGATCTGCGCGCGGTGCAGGAAATGCTCGGACACGCCAACATCTCCACCACGCAGATTTACACCCATCTCGACTTCCAGCATCTGGCGAGCGTGTACGACAAGGCTCATCCGCGCGCGCGCAAGAAAACCACGGCATGAACGACGTACGTTATTACAGCATGCGCCGTCTCTCGCCCTATCAGGGGACCGTGCAGGTCGCGGAAACACCGGGCTTCCGGGCGATCACCTCCGACGGGATGACATGGCGGGTGCAGTTCCTCAACCAGCGTTCGCGTCTTTCCAGCCATGCCGTGTGGCGCGCCGATGGCGGCGGCAATCTGGCCGAGACCGAGGGTACCCATGAATTCATCGCGGCGATGCAGAATCACCCGCCTTTTCCATTCATGCCGGCGGATAACATCGAGCTGTGGTTGCTGGATGCGAAACAGCGTGCGCCGCTCGCGATTCTGACCAGCACCCTGGAACGCATCGCGCCGCCACGGGTAATGGACAGTGTTTGGCATGCGGCGCTCACGGGCGATGAAAATTTTATGGCGCCGAGCCTGTCATCGGGTTTTGGTCATGGCGATCCGATATCGCACATTCCGCACCGCGAAGTGCTGAACCGCTGCGTGCAGAAGGCCGCGGGGCCGTTGGAGCGCGCTCAATGGTTCCGGCGCGCCAGCGACGGCAGTGGCACCGGTCTGCACGGCAGCCGTCTCGATCCCGGACAGATCGGACGGCGGCTGGAACGGAAAGCATTTCCCGAGTTATTGCTGCGTGAGGAATGGGAAGATGAGCGTGAGAAAAGACTTGTTCACGATTATCACGATTGGCAGGCGCCTAACCTGTTGACGCACCGCCATCTTTCGCGCCCCACACGCGATCGTCTTGAGCGCGCCGCCTGCCGTCAGGCGGAGAAACTCTACAAGGTCCGTCACTTTCTCCCGGAAATCGTAAACACCGATCTGCTGAACGTGGCTTTTGTCGAAGCCGTGATTCGACGTTCCTCGTAATCCGGCGGCTACGCCTGACACGATGTGGGTGTATTGTTTCCCGGACTTACCGGCACCCTGGCAAATGTCATAGAATAAGCTCGTCCGCCTGTGGATAGAGTGCGACAGGCGGAAACGCTAATACTTTAATGATTCCGGAGGTTCGGCCCATGGCCGACAAATTAAAGACCATCCCCATCATCCCGGCCCAGCAGGCCAACCAGGTGCACGCGGAAATCACGAGCTGTGCCGATGCCGAACCGTATGCCCTGCGTGTGATTGGCGACAGCATGGCCCCTGAATTCCTGGACGGCCACATTATTATCGTGGACCCGGCCATGCCGCCGCTGAACGGCGCCTATGTCGTTATCGACTACCGTGGCGAGACCACGTTCCGCCAGTTCGTTGTTGAACAGGGCAGAAAATTCCTCAAGGCGCTGAACGACGCCTATCCGACCGTTGAGATGGTGGAGAATTACTCGGTTCGCGGCGTGGTGGTTCAGCGCGCCAGCCAGCGACGCAAGGACCACAAGCATTATTATTAGTTTCCGCGGAAGTTACAGATTAAACGATTCACCAGGAATTTCTCTGCGTGTTTCGTGGAGAAATTAATCAGTCTCGTACAGATGTGCCCGTGACCAGGGGATGTCGTTATTGGCGCCGCGGGTGAAGACAACCTGGAACAGTTGCAGCGTACCGGCGGAGAAGCCGGCGGTGGAGCCGGCAAGGTAAAGCCGCCAGGTGCGCATAAAAGCACTGTCATACATCCGCTCAATTTTCTCCGCATGCCGATTGAAACGCGCGAGCCAATGCTCGAGCGTTTTGGCGTAGTGCAGGCGCAGGTTTTCGACGTCGAGCACGGAAAATTCGTGCGTCTCAAAGATGTCCATCATCTCGCGCAGTGTAGGCGGGTAGCCGCCGGGGAAAATGCGCTTTTCGATCCAGGCATTTATCGGCTCGGGTTTGTTGCGGCCGATGGAATGAATCAATCCACGCCCGTCCGGCGCGAGGCAGCGATGGATGACATCGCCCAGATCGCGGTAATGGTTCCGGCCGACGTGCTCGAGCATGCCGATCGAGACAAACGCATCGTATTCGCCGGCGATAAGCCGATAATCGTCCTCGACGTACACCACCTTGCCGTCCAGCCCCTCGGCCTTCGCTTTCTCGCGGGCATAAACGATTTGCTGATGTGAAATGTTATAGGAGGTAACCTGGACACCGTAGTGCTTCGCCATGTGGCGCGCGAATCCGCCCCAGCCGCTGCCGGCTTCCACCACCCGGTCGCCGGGTTTTAACCGGAGCTTGCGGCAGACGTGGTCCATTTTGGCGCGCTGCGCCTGCTCGAGGGTGAGATCCGCCGAAGGGAAATAGGCGCAGGTATACTGCATGGCCTCGCTATCGAGCCAGAGTTCGTAGAAGTCGTTACCAATGTCGTAGTGGTGATGGATGTTGTCGCGCGAGTCGGTGATCCGGTTCGGGTGCGTACGATTGAACAGCCATGTCTGCGCGGTCATCAGTTTATGATATTTCGGCAAAGACGCCGCCGCCCGGTAGGCAGTTTCGAGAAACTCGACCAGATCGCCGTCGATATCGATGCGACCGACGCTGTAGAGATCGCCGAAATGCAGGGCAGGATTCATGAGAAGTTGATGCAACACCTCGCTGTCGCGAATGTGCACGCGCGTGTCCGGCGTGGTGGTGGAGGATGAAATTTCCTCGCCATTCCATAGTACGAGGGCAAGCGGGGGATGGTCGAGCAGGTCAAGCAGCTTGCGTGCAATCCACCGGTCGAGTGAAGATACATGCGATGATGCGAGAGAGACATCAACACTATGCGCTCCGTCCGTCAGGACGGGGATGTTGAGCGAGACAACTTTGTTTTTCTGAATGCCCTTGTCCATAGCGCTCATTACTTCCAATAGGCACTGGTTATCCTACCTCTCCGGGGCAAGGCATGACAAATGGCCCCCGCCCAGGCCAATGACATCACACGGCACATCTCGGTGGATAAGTCCCTGATACCGGATTTCTCCAGCCACCGCGTCACTTACCGGTGGCGAAACGTGTAGAATCCCGGCATGAAATTTCCTTGGCAGTTCGTGCCTGTCCTGTTCCGTGCTGTCAGGTGGCGTTTGTTTATAGCGGTACTGGTCATGGGCGCGTGCCCCTATGTTTCTGCGAGCGAGCATGACGATTACTTGCGCGGCTATGTGGACGCGCTGTTGGATAGCCGTTATCCCGGTTTGGGGCTTCGCGTGCAGGCGGTCAAGCCGGATGCGGGCGTCACGCTGACGTCGCGTACCTGCCTCGGACCATCTCAGAAGCGTGATGTCGCGTATCTGCTCACGCAATCAGGGCAGGTCAAAACCCTGTTCTGGGCGTTATCCGCGGATTGCGACAAGTCCCAATCCGCGCCGGAATCGGATGCGACCGCGCCGGCTCCGATCGATATTCATGCACTGCCGGAGACGGAGCTGTTCGCGCCGTTGCTGGCCGATCCGCGCCAGCCACGATTCTCGGTGAGCTATCAGCGCTACCAGGGCAACACCCGGGAATTCACCGCGGCCAGCACGGCTGTCGGAGAATATTTCGGTCTGGCGTCGGGCATGTTCGGCGAATACGGCAGCTCCCAGGTCGGGATCCAGGGCGCGGTGTTCGCGCTGTTCAACCTCGACGCGCCGTCGAGCGATCTCATCAATGCGGATTACTGGATTGGCCTGCCGATCAGTTATCGCCGCGGCCCGTGGTCGTATCTGATACGGCTGTATCACCAGAGTTCGCATCTTGGCGATGAGTTCATCCTCGGCAATCCGGGCGTCAACCGGGTGAACCTGAGTTATGAGGAACTGGAAGGACTCGTCTCCTATGAATGGGAGCGGTGGCGCATTTACGGCGGTGGCGGGTATTTGCTGCATTCGGAGCCGGAACTTGCCCCCAAGCAGGTGCATGGCGGCGCCGAGTACGTCTTGCCAAGTGCGGCCGGCAAGTTTGACCTCATCGCCGCGGCGGATGTACGCGCTTCCGAGGAGCTCGGTTGGGGCAGCAGCCGCTCCTATCAGGTGGGCCTTGAGTTCAAACGCAGCACTACGCGGCGGGTGCGCCTGATGTTGGAGCACTTCCGTGGCCATTCGCCCAATGGCCAGTTTTACCGTGAACCCCTGCGCTACACCGGTCTGGGGCTTTACTTCGGTTTCTGAGATACCGGGCGCTGAAACCGCGGTTTTCAGCGATAAAAACGATTGGCGGAACGCGCCGGGCATACTATTCTTAGCTTTACTTGGAAATCACAGGCAGGTGTTCCATGGCTCTGAATCTGAAAATGAATCTCGACAAAAAATCACTGATCCAGATTGTTGTTTTGGTGGTGCTCATTGCTGTTGGGGCAGGCGCCTATTTCATGCAGCAGGGTGGCGGTGGGCTCGACTTCATCACCGGTTTCTTTGAGAGCAAACCGGCCACCACGCGCGCACCCGCAGCCAAGGCGCAAGCCCCGACGGCGGACATCAAGGCCAAGGCCGACGCTCCCGCGATTCCCGCGGCGCCCGCGAAGGGACAAATTCACGGCAAGCCGTTTGTCGTTGAAAGCAGCAGCATCGAGAATGGCACCCTCACGCTGCGTCTGGGTAAAGACGCAAGCGCCGATCTCGAAGTCAGGCTGATGCTCTCCACGCCACCGTGGGAGGTTCCGGCAGGAAAAAATTTCAAGGTGACGGGCCCGGCCGGGACAGGCGCCCCGCAGATCGTGCTGGCCTGGAAGGAAGCCGGACAGAATGCACCTTCGGAACAAAAGTTCACCGACAAATACACCCTTGTGCTCGAGTTTGGCCAGGAGAAGAACAATAAGCTCCCGGGCAAGATTTCCCTGAGTCTGCCGGATGAAGTGAAAAGCAATGTCGCCGGTACCTTCGAGGCCGATATCAAGGGATTCCGCATCGTCAACGGCAAGCCCGATTTCACCGCCGATTCAGTGGACACGCTGCAATACCTTGCGTTTCATGAGTTGCTGAAAGCTGATTCGAGTAACACGATGGAAGTGATCGCCTCGCGTGACGGGCGTTATACCCAGCCCGAATCGCCGAGCATGACCATGACCGGTTACCTCGAGGTCGAGTATCGAGTCGGTGGCGGATCGTCGCAGATTCAGCGGTACCAGTTTGAAAAGGACGGCGGCTCCTGGAAGCTTGCCAAAACCCTCAATGCCAACCAGCTCGATGAGGCGCATCCCTTGCACGTCCTTGGTCTGAAGGACTCTCCGACTAAGGTCATGGCTTATCTCGCTGCCAAGAAAGTCGAGGCGGACATTCAGAAGAAATATCCCAAGAAAAGTTTCTATGAGCCCGGCTTCACCACGCGGTACAGCGATAAATTCAAGATCGGCGTGTGCGAAACACGTTACAAGCTGGAGCCGGCCGGTGAAGCGATGAAAACCGCTTACCTCTTCCGGCAGCGCGCCGGCGGATGGGCGCTTGATCGTGAACTCGGAAAAAATGAAAAGGTGAACTTCGACACCGGCAGCATCGGCAAACGCTGACGCCGCTTTTTCACATCGCTAAACAAAAAAACCCCGCCATGATGGCGGGGTTTTTTTGTTTCTGATCGGCGATCCGGCCGATCAAATCATCTTGCGTCAGGCGAGCGGTTTCACCACCGTGGCCTGGATGCCCTTCGGTCCCTTCTGGCTTTCAAACCCCACCTGCTGTCCCTCGGCCAGCTTCTTGTAGCCTTCGGCCTGGATCACGGAGTAGTGCACAAACACATCGGCGGTGCCGTCCTGGGGTGCGATAAAACCAAATCCTTTGGCCTCGTTAAACCACTTTACAGTACCCATTTGCATGGCGAATAACCCCCTCAATTATTTAATTTATGAAAATTTCACGTGCTGTAATGGTGGAAATTTCGCCAGGACGGATTGCGGAGCCTGCAAACACCAGCATGACAACGATCGGCAGTACATCACTGCGGAATCAGTATAACGAATTTCATATTCGTGTACAGCCGATGTCATTGCCCGCGAGGACCCGCGGGCATCGTTTTTCATGTGGTTTTGCGATGAATTTCGCAAGGTGAAATTGCGCTATGTTTAGCGGCGCTTAGAGGTTGTAACCCGTCTCGTTGTGCAGCACGGTATCGAGACCTTCCGTCTCATGCTCGATCGAGACGCGCAGTCCCACCACGGCGTCGATCAGTTTGAGGAGCAGGTACGAGACCGCGCCCGACCAGACGGCGGTGACGAGAACGCCGGTGATCTGGGTCATCACCTGTTTGCCCATGGTCATGCCTTCGGCGAAGCCGACACCGCCCAGCGTCGTGGCCGCGAATACACCGGTCAATGTGGTTCCGAGAATGCCGCCCACGCCATGCACGGGGAACACGTCGAGCGAATCGTCCACGTGCAGTGAACGCTTCATGTAATTGGTTGCCATAAAGCATACCAGCCCGGCGCTAATACCGATCACGAGCGCGCCCAGTGGTCCGACAAAGCCCGAGGCCGGCGTGATGGTGCCCAGTCCCGCGACCATGCCGGTGACGATGCCCAGCACTGAAGGTTTGCCGAAACGGATCCATTCGCAGAACATCCATGTCAGCGAACCGGTGGCGGCGCCGATGTGAGTTACCAACATGGTCATGCCGGCGGTGCCGTTGGCCGCGAGCGCGCTGCCGGCATTGAAGCCAAACCAGCCGACCCACAGCATGCAGGCGCCAATCACGGTCATGGTGAGGTTGTGCGGCGGCATCGCCGTTTCCGGAAAACCCTTGCGCTTGCCAAGCACAAGCGCCGCCACCAGCGCGGCGACACCGGCGTTGACGTGCACCACCGTGCCACCGGCGAAGTCCATCACGCCGAGCTTCTGCAACCACCCGTCGCCCCAGACCCAATGACAGACCGGGACGTAGACCAGCAGCAGCCAGAACAAGCTGAAGAGCATCATGGCGGAGAATTTAATGCGCTCGGCGAAAGCGCCCACAACGAGCGCCGGCGTGATGATTGCAAACGTCATTTGGAACATGGCAAACACGGTCTCGGGAATATCGCCCTTGAGCGTATTCACGCCGACACCGGCCATCAGTGCCTTGCCCATTCCGCCGAGCCAGGCGTTGCCGGCGCCGCCGTCGCCAAAGGCCAGGCTGTACGCAAACAGCACCCAGACGATGGATACCATGCAGGTGATGGCGAAACACTGCATCAGGATCGAAAGCACGTTCTTGGTGCGCACCAGTCCGCCGTAGAAGAGGGCGAGCCCGGGAATGGTCATGAACAGCACGAGCACCGAAGCGGTCAGCATCCAGGCCGTGTTGGCCATGTTAAGCGTCGGTGCTTCCGCGGCGAATGCAAGCGTCGGCGCGATAAGCAGCAGCAACACGGCGCCCGGTCTCCCAGATTTGCAGATGGTCATGATATTTTCCTCGCTCTCCTTCGTGGTTGGTCTTTCTTATCACTGTATTGGCTGACTAACGGGCCTGTTTGCAACCCGGAACGGTCTGCACCCTGGTGCGGACCAGCCGCATCATACAAAACCCGGGCTGTTCCTGAAATGTCATATCCGTGCCCGCCTCTTCGGGGCATGGATTGACCGGTTTCTGCGCCGGATACGGGATTGATTCCGCCCGGAACGTGGAATATTGCTAATATTCAGCGTGGTGGCGTTTTGGTTTGAATATTGTCGACCGTTTTGATGTTGTAACAGGGGTTAGTTTCTTTTCGGGTGAGGATATATGGAAGCGCCAAAAATACAGACTGCGATTCCGCAACGCCGTTACCAGTTCGGCGAATATACCGGGGTGGTGCTGGGTGAGATTGAAAGTAGCGATGCCGTGAAATACCAGTACATCCTCGCGCTCGTGCGCGAGGGCGAGGGCAAACCCGGATTTTACGTGACGGCGGAGAAGAACCCCCGGAGCCGTGCACACGAAGGGTCGCACCGGCTGCGGGTCATCACCCATGGTCTGACCGAGGAAATCGAATCGTCGGACCGATGGGCCGACATCGATGCTTTTTGCGAGGAAGCTTTTGCGGTGGCGGCCAAGGTGCTCGGGCTTTCGGATGAGCAGCCCGAGCGCCTCGCCTGATTCGGTCCTGATGCAGGATACCGCCCGTGCCGTTGTGGATTTTCACGCGCAAGTTATATAGCGCGCCGCCGGGCTGATACCGGAATCAGTGCTGGTGGCCGCCCTCGCCGTGCACGTGGCCATGCTCGAGTTCTTCCGGGGTGGCGCCGCGAACCGTGGTGATCTCGACGTCGAAGTGCAGGGTCTTTCCGGCCAGCGGATGATTGGCGTCGAGGACCGCGCCGGTTTCCGTGAGGCTGACCACAGTGAGGGTGATCGGCCCGTTCGGCCCGTCCGCATAGACACGTGACCCGACTTCGAGTTTCATCTCGGGCGGAAAATGTTCGCGCGGCGCTTCGAAAACCGCCTCCGGGTTTTTCTCGCCATAGCCTTCCGTCGGCGCCACGGTGACCTTGGATTTGAAACCGGCTTGGGCGCCTTCGAGCGCCTTTTCGAGACCTGGGATAATGTTGCTGTGACCGTGCAGATAGTTGAACGGTTCGCCCCCGCGACTGGAGTCGAGTGTCTCACCGCTGTCGTCGGTAAGGGTATAGTGCATGGAAACCACCATGCCGTGGGCTGCCTTCATGTGGGGGTCCTCTGAAAGAATGGAAAGAACGCGCCACTATATCGCATTCTGACGCCTCCGCCCAAGGCGATTTTTTTATTATCGCGCCGGGAATAGACCTTGGCCATGGCGACTGGAAAAATAGACAGGATTTACAGGATTTCGCAGGATTATTTTTCCAAATTGTTTTATCTTGTTAATCCTTGTTTAATCCTGTAAATCCCGTCCATTCCATTTTCCGCCGTGATCAAACATCTCACTATCGCCACGCCCGGACAGGGCCTGCATGAATTCACCGATCAGCTCAACGTGCTGGTGCGCGACGCCGGCGTACGGGAAGGCCTGTGTACTCTCTTTGTGCAGCACACCTCGGCCAGCCTCTTGATCCAGGAAAACGCCGATCCGTCGGCGAAGCGTGATCTGGAGCACTGGCTCAACCGGCTCGTGCAGGAAAACGACCCGCTTTATACTCACCAGAACGAAGGCCCTGACGATATGCCGGGGCATATCAAATCAGCCCTGACAGCCACACAGGTATCCATCCCCGTCAGTGAAGGACAACTCGCACTCGGCACTTGGCAGGGGGTTTATCTCTGGGAGCACCGGCATCGTGGCGGAGCGCGCCGACTCGTCGTGCACATCGGCGCGTGAGCGCCGCGCCGAAAATTGCGCCGTACGGTTCCTGGTCCTCGCCGATCACCGCGGAACAGATTGCCACGGGCTCGATCGGCCTTGGCCAGATCGCGCTTGATGCGCAGGATGTTTACTGGAGTGAGATGCGCCCGGCGGAGGCCGGGCGCCATGTCATCGTGCGGCTCCGCGAGGGCGTGATGGAGGATGCCCTGCCCGCGCCGTTCAGCGCCCGTACCCGGGCGCATGAATACGGCGGCGGCGCGTTTACCGTCGATAACGGTGTGATTTATTTCTGTAACGACAGCGATCAGCGTCTGTACCGTCTTGGACCGGAAGGCGCACCGCATCCGATCACGCCGGAATCCAATCGGCGTTATGCCGACGCGGCAATCGACTCACGACGTCGGCGCATCGTTTGCGTGTGCGAAGATCACCGCGCCGGCGGCGAGCCGGTCAATACGATTGTGGCGGTTAATCTCGATGGCCACGGCGAGCCCGTCAGCCTGGTTTCGGGGCATGACTTCTACGCTTCCCCGCGCCTGAGTCCGGATGGCGCGCAGCTGACATGGCTGACGTGGAACCACCCGGACATGCCGTGGGATGGTACTGAATTGTGGCTGGCGGATATTGCGTCAAATGGGTCGCTCGGTAACCAACGTCGCATCGCCGGGAACCGGGACGAATCGGTTTTTCAGCCGGCCTTCGCGCCGGACGGCACGCTTTATTTTGTTTCCGACCGCAGCCACTGGTGGAATCTGTACCGATTCCGTTCCGGACAGATACAGGCCCTGGCGCCGATGGAAGCGGAATTCGGCCAACCACAATGGATATTCGGCATGTCCACCTATGCCTTTGCTTCGGAGCGGCGCATCGTGTGCGCGTTCAACCGCGAGGCCACATGGCGCCTGGCGCTGCTCGATACCGAGACGCGCCGGATGGAGATCGTCGAAACGCCGTTTAGCGACATCGGCGGTGTCGCGGCGGATCACGGCAAGGCCGTTTTTGTCGCGGCGTCGCCGACGATGCCGCCCGCCGTGGTGTGCCTCGATCTCACGACCCGCCGGCATGAAATCCTGCGTTCATCGAGCACCGCGGCGCCCGATGCAGGTTATCTCGCGGCGCCCCAGACACTGACTTATCCGGTCTCCGGCGGAGAACCGGCGCATGCGTTTTATTATCCGCCCGCGAACCGCGATTTCCGCGCGCCGGCCGGCGCGAAGCCGCCGCTGCTGGTGCTGAGTCACGGCGGGCCGACGTCGGCAACGTCGAGCGCGCTCAATCTCAAGCTTCAGTACTGGACCAGTCGCGGGTTTGCCGTGCTCGACGTGAACTACCGCGGGTCCACGGGCTACGGCCGCGACTATCGTCTGAAGCTGGAGGGGCAGTGGGGTGTCGCCGACGTGGAGGATTGCCTGGCGGGCGCGCGCTATCTCGTGGAACGCGGCTTGGCGGATGCAACGCGTCTCGCAATCCGCGGCGGCAGCGCCGGCGGATACACGACCCTGTGCGCGTTGACCTTCCACGATCTTTTTCGCGCCGGTGCCAGCTATTACGGCGTGAGCGACCTGGAGTCGCTCGCCCGGGACACGCACAAGTTCGAGGCGCGCTATCTCGACCGGCTGATCGGCCCGTATCCACGGCGACAGGATTTGTATCGCAACCGTTCTCCGATTCATCACGTGGACCGGCTGTCGTGTCCGGTGATTTTCTTTCAGGGCCTGGATGACAAGATCGTGCCGCCGGATCAGACCGAAAAAATAGTGAACGCCCTGCGCACGAAAGGCATCCCGGTGGCGTACGTGCCATTGGCGGGCGAGTCGCATGGTTTTCGCCGCGCGGAAAATATACGGCGTGCGCTGGAGACAGAGCTTTATTTTTATTCGCGGATTTTCGGTTTTACGCCCGCCGATGCCATCGCGCCGGTGATGATCGAAAATCTCTGACGGTTATCCGTCGACACGGCTGGTGAAGAGCTGGTTTTCGGGGAACTGGCTGTCACGCAGAAATTTTTTCACCGCCGTTAAAAATGTCGCGGGCCCGGCAGCATAGACGTCAAAGCCGGGGAGGTCGGGATGCTCCTGGCCGACTTGTTTGAGTGCCGCGCCGGATTTTCCCAGTTCGGTCTCCAGCGGCGTGTACTGAAAATTGTCCAGCGCATCGGCCCACGCACGGCAATGGTTGTTTAGGTAATGACCGTCTTTCCCGGCCAGCCAGTACAGATGCATGGACTCGGCCACGTCCCGCGCCATGGCATGCTCGATGAGACTTTTGATCGGCGCAAATCCGGTGCCATAGGCGAGAAAAATCAGTGAATGCGGCGAATCCTCGCGCAGCGTGAAGTCGCCCTGGGGTCCCGTGAGGCTGACGATATCTGCGTTCTTGAGCCGGCGGAACACGTATTCAGAGAGACGGTCACCCGGGACGCGACGGATGTGAAACTGCAGGTTGCGGTCATCGCATGGGCAGCTGGCCACCGGATATTCCGCCTCGGCGCCGTTGCCGGTCTCGAGCGTCGCCGACTGGCCGGCGAGGAATTGCAGCCGCTTGGTGCGCGGCGTTTGCAGGTGTAGCAACGCCATGTCATCGCCGAGCCGTTCTATTTTTTTCACGCGCGCGGCGATTTCCTGCGCGGGAATGTCCTGGGCACCGGCAATTTCGTTTGATTCAATTTCCAGATCGGATACCGCCGTATGCGAACAGAGCAGCACATAGCCCTGATTCTTCTCGGCCTCGCTGAAGAGGTAGTCGTAATGGCGCACCGGCAGCGTCTTGCCGGATACCACTTTTGCCTTGCACAGGCCGCAATTGCCATTACTGCATCCATAACGCAACGAAATGCCCGCGCGCAGCGCGGCGTCCAGGATGGAATCGGATCCCTCCACGAAGAATTCGCGGTGGCTCGGAAGCAGGCGGACAGTGGCTGTCATTAGCCTTAGAAAGCTCTCCTTGACGACAAGCGATTGGAGCTGATCGCTGCGCGACTCTTTTTCCAGTTCATGCCGCAGCCACAGCTTGAGCGGACCCATGATACCTTTGATTTCCTGCCCACCGAATTTTTCATGCTCGCTGAACTTGTCGTACAGCCAGTCGGTCATGGTCTTGTAATGCTCCACCAACGCCCTGGCTTGTGCCAGTTCGTGTCCCAGGCCAGCGAGGCGTTCGGCCAGCACTTCGGGCTCCGGCAGCAGGCGCTCGCGGACCCGGTGCGCAAAGGCCTCATCCTTGATGTGAGTAAAGCGTTCGAGAACAGCAGCGTCTTCCAGTTGTGTGTTCGGGTAGGCGCGCAACAGATCCTCGGGCTTGACCATGCCCTCGAAGGTCGGCAGTTCGCCGTCTTTGATTCTTTTCTGGAGCGCCCCGCGCGAGACGCCGACCAGGCGCGCGGCACGGTTCAGGGTCAGCAACAGCGCGCCATTATTTTCCTGATCTGACATGGGTCGACTCCACTAACGTCGCTGAGCCGTGTCGGTTGAAAGAAAATACCCGTCGATTTTCCGCGTGGTAACTTCTTTTGGATAATAAGTCAGTCGTGGAATGCCGCAGAGATTGCTGGGATCATGAAATAAAATCCATGGCACATGCCGCATGTCTGGCTCAGATATATTGAAATACTGACTAGCGGGAGCAAGCCATCGTCTGGCATTGCCCCGCTATGATGTCAGTTGAATAAAACGCTGAAAACTGCCCGATCAGGAAGGCAGATCAGAGGGCCTAGTAACTGCGCCGTCCGCCGCCACCACCACCGCCACCACCACCGCCACCGCGGTTGCCCCAGCCACCACCGCCGGCGCCACCACCACGATTTCCAAAACCGCCGCGACCGCCGCCTCCACCACCACCGCCACCGCCGCCCGGACGTTCGGTCTTGGGACGGGCTTCATTCACGTTCAACGCGCGCCCTTTCAGATCTTTCTGATTCATGCCATTGATGGCCGCCTGGGCTTCCGCCTTGGCCGGCATCTCGACGAACCCGAAGCCACGCGGCTCGCCACTGAACTTGTCTTTAAGAATGGTGGCCTTGCTGACTTGTCCGAAGGCACTGAAGGCCGTCCGCAAATCCTCTTCAGTGACATCGCGTGACAGATTTCCTACAAAGATATTCATATCTAACTCCTGGGTTGAAAGGGTAATGCATCATGGACCGCGCCATATTTTCCAAACAATCCCTGAAAACGTGCGGCCGGATAGGCGGATGATCGGGCGTGAACCAGGCTCCTTGGTCTCGACATGAGGAAAGGTGGGCTTCAATATCCTAGCATCGGCATCCGTCACAGATAATACGCCTGTGTTTCGCCGCCGTCCAAGCGCCTGAAGAATGTTACCCGATCTGCAGTCCACCAAGGGATGTGGTACGGCGGCTAACCGTACGTCTTGGCACCGCGGCCGGTGCCACCCGAACCATGACGCGGCCCCTGGCCGTGCCGGGGACGATTCTCGCCGTTTTTCCCATTGAAATGACGCGGCGCACCGTCCTGACGACGTGGTGGGTGGCCGGACGGCCCGCCTCGACGGTGACCCGAGGGAGCTTGTTGCCGCGGACGGATGGTCGGCTCGAGCCCGGGGATGACATGGGCCGGGATGGTCTGGCGAGTGTAACGCTCGATATCGCGCAATTGCTGGAAATTGTCCGGCGCCGCGAATGAGATAGCGATGCCTTTGGCGCCTGCACGGCCGGTGCGGCCGATGCGATGTACATAATCTTCGGCGCTTTTCGGGAGATCGAAGTTGATGACATGCGTAATGCCGGAGACGTCGATACCACGTGCGGCCACGTCGGTCGCCACCAGCAAGCGCACCGAGCCTGAACGCAAATTGGTGATCGCGCGGTTGCGCTGGTTCTGATTCATGTCACCGTGCAGTGCCGTCGCCGGATGTCCCTTGGCATGCAGGGTTTTGGCCAGGCGGTCTGCACCGCGCTTGGTGGCGGTGAACACGATGGCCTTGTCCATGTTGATATCGTCCAGCAGGTGCGTCAGCAGACGGTGCTTGTGCGCGCCGTCGTCGACGTGATGCAGCCGTTGCTCAATATTCTCATGTCGTTCCTGCTGCGTCGCGATCTGGATGCGCCTGGGATTCTTAAGCAGGCGGCCGGCGAGCTTGGCAATGTTGCCTTCGAGCGTAGCGGAAAACAGCAGCGTCTGGCGGGTGGCCGGTGTGGCCGCCGCGATTTCCTCCACCGCGTGAATGAAACCCATGTCGAGCATGCGGTCGGCTTCATCCAGCACCAGCACTTCCAGGCGCGAGTAGTCGATGCGTCCGCGCTCCATGTGATCAAGCAGGCGTCCGGGTGTCGCCACCAGGATATCGAGCGGCTGGGACAGCAGCCGCATCTGTGGCGGGTATGGCATGCCGCCGACGACGCTGCCGATGCGAAAGCGCATGTGCTTGCCGTATTTGATGGCCGCTGCCGTCACCTGATTCGCGAGTTCGCGCGTCGGTGTCAGCACCAGCACGCGCGGGCCGCGGGAATTTTTGGTCGACGCTGTGCTCAGCCGATGCAGCGAGGGCAGCACGAAAGCCGCGGTCTTGCCGGTGCCGGTCTGGGCCGAGGCCATGAGGTCATGGCCCTCGAGCGCTTGCGGTATCGCCTGCATCTGGACCGGTGTAGGGGTGGTGTAGCCGCTCTCGGTGATTGCCTTGAGGATGGACGGGTGTAAAGCCAGTTTTTCAAAAGTCACGTTGTTTCCTTGATTGAGATAAATAGCGCGTGCAGAAAAGCGCAACCGTTTACCCGTTAAAGGCAACGGCAGTTACAAAACTGCTGGCGCAAACACATCGTCGCCAACCGTTTTATTGCTGAAATCTCAGGGAAACTGAAACCAGAAGGTGGGTCAGAGAGCGATGAACTTATGGCTGGATCGGGCGTTACAGCAGCCTGGACCATTCAGCCGGCGCGGACAATACAGGAATACCTGATGAAATGCCAGTGTTATTCCGCGGATCGAGTCGCCGCGCTTATTCTTCTTTGACCAGCGGTACCCACAGCAGATGAAGTGCGATCATCAGCGCCAGACCGACCGTGCTCAGCCCGTAAACCAGCAGGTTAGAATCGAAGAACAACGCGACGACCATGACCGCCACGCCCGGCATGGCGGCTTTCAGCCAGGACGGATAGGTGATTTTGATCGACTTTCCGCAGGCCTGGCAGGCGACCGGGACGCCCGGACCTAAAATTGTTTTTCTAAGCGCGGAGATCGCCGGTTTACCGCAATGCGGGCACTGGTACATTTTCCACCCGTGATTCGTTCGTTAAAAAATCATCAGCACTGATGACTGGCGAGAGCATGGTGTCCGGTACCACATCAACCGTGTACTCCCTAGCCATCGTGACGTGCCGCTACGATATCTAGCCTTTTATAAAAAGGCAAACCTGGCAAATTTCTGCCCTGGGGAGTTCTGCAGATTAATGACAACCATGAATTCGATGACGATATAAGAAGTCCGCGTGTCGCCAACACCGCCTGGTTTCATATAAAATATCCCTCTGGATTATCTTGATTTCAATCAATGATTGACTGTGATGCTTTCTATAGTCTGTACATCGAGTAATAACCTGACACATAGTTAAGGTGCGGCGGAATGTCACCGGAGGCTGATCTAAATGATTGTGAATAAATATCTCATGTCGGCTGTTTCCATGTTCTGTGCGACGCTGTTGGCTGCTCCACCCCGGGCAAATGCGGCGACTGACGCTGAAACCAGTATCAGTCTGGGCGCGGAATACACCTCCGGGGACTACGGAACTTCCTCCAAGACAAAAATATGGTATTTCCCCGTGACACTGCGGTATGAAACCGATGTCAACGCGGCTTCCGTCACCGTTTCCTACCTCAGCGTCGAGGGCAGAGGAGATGTCGTTGTCTCCGGTGGGGGTGGGGGGATGGGAATGGACTCACAGACCGTAAAACGGAACTCGACGCAAACCGGCACGCGTACGGATTCCGGTTTCGGCGACGTCATCCTGACGGGATCGCACAAACTCTCCGGTACGGCTTCGTCGCGGATCGACCTCACGGGCAAGATCAAGTTAGGTACGGCGGATGAAACGGATAATCTGGGAACAGGCGAGAACGACTACGCCGTGCAGCTCGATTTCGAGAAGGGCGCTGACAGCAACACCATTTACGGTTCGGCGGGATATAAAATTCCCGGCGATCCGCCGGGCACGGATTACAAAAATGTCTTCTACGGTTCTATCGGTTTCTCGCACAAGCTGGACGCCGCACGCGCGGCAGGGCTCACGCTCGATGCGCAGCAGGCGGCGCTGTCCGGTGGTTCGGGGCAGTCCGAGCTCACCCTGTTTCTGAACAACAAGCTCGACAAGAAAACCAGGTTGACGGGATATGTTGTGAAAGGTTTCGCCAACGGCAGCCCCGACTGGGGACTTGGGGTTACCCTCAAGCTGATTCAGTAAGACCGGATGTCGTCCAGACTGTCGTCGTCCATGCCCACTCCTTTGGCGATGGCTTCAGGACAATGTCGCGTCGGTAATGATGCTGACAGGAACGCGTTAATCTATTTTTTTCCTTTATGACCACATGATCGCCCGTGTGGTACTCACGCGTTAACAGAGACGCTTTCGGAGCTGATGTTTGTTTGTGGACGAAGACAAGCTACGAATGTGACTTTTCCTGTCGTCATGACGCCCTCTTTCATTTTAGATTTATTCTATCGTTACAAATCCACATTATTTTGATCTAGATCATTGAACCAGCCTGGCATGTTTGCGAACTTACGCGTGTTTAAGCCTCAGTAGGGCAAACCGCCGTCCGGTGTCTCCGCACGGCCACCACTTCTCCCTGGTGGTCTGGTATTGGACGGCGGTTTTTTTTGCCTGTCTTCCCCGATTCCCGCTGGTTGCCGGTTTCTTTTGCGTCGTTTTGAAGTTGCCTCCGCAGGAGGTAAAGTTGGACTTATTCTTGACGTGAGACGCCGCCATGCCCGAACTGTTCGTGGATTCACTGATCATCTTGCTGGTGGTCGTCGACCCCGTGGGTATCGCGCCGATCTTCGCGGCGCTCACGCATGGAGAGTCGCCGGATGTCAGGCGCCGTACCGCTATCCGCGGCACCCTCATCGCGGGAGCGATACTCGTGGTTTTCGTGATCGCCGGCGATACCCTGCTCAATGCGCTGGGTATCGGCATGCCGGCGTTTCAGATCGCGGGTGGTCTGCTGTTGTTCCTGCTGGCGGTGGACATGGTTTTCGCCCGCCCTTCGGGAGTGCGTTCTCCGACGGCGCGGGAACAGAAAGAGGCGGAAGCCAAAAAGGACATCTCGGTATTTCCGCTGGCGATCCCCCTGATCGCCGGCCCGGGTGCGCTGACTTCGGTGCTCCTCATGGTGGGCGAGCAGGGTGCCGACCCGATGGTCATCGGTACCGTGTTGGCCGTGATTTTGGTGGTTTTGGCACTGACGCTCTTGTCGCTGCTGTTTTCCATCCGCATCATGGCGTTCATGGGCGAGACCGGCGCCAATGTCGTGAGCCGGGTGTTGGGTGTGATTCTCGCGGCGCTGGCGATTCAGTTCGTGTTGAACGGCTGGCAGGAGGGATTCATGTATATCGAGCAAACCGCGCCACAGATGCTGACGGTCTGAACACGGCGGTATTCAGATTTCCGCGGTGACCGGAAGATACTGGACCGGATTGATGCCGTAAGCGCCCGATTCCATCACGCGTTCGATTTCGCACGGGCGCCCATCGCGTGTGTTGTAATTCATCAGATCCACGGTAGTGGCTCCCGGAACCGGGAAGTAGTCGGCTTGCAGAACGAGCGCCACGCGCGGTTTCAGGCGACGCATGCGGTTCATGGTGACGACCACGCCGACCTCACCCGTATTGAGTTCCACCACGCTCCCGATCGGATAGATTCCCATGCACTGGATGAACTGTTCCACGAGCCCGGGATGGAAATCACGGTTGCGCCATTCGTACATCTTTTTCAGGGCCGCATGCGCCGACATGCCGGTGTGATAAGCGCGGTCGCTGGAGATGGCGTCATAGCAATCCACGATGCCACCGATCATGCCGAACAAGCCAATCTGATCTCCCTTCAGTCCGTGAATGTAGCCGCTGCCGCTGTAGCGTTCATGATGGCAGCGCGCCACCTCGATCGCCGCGCGCGGGATGCCCGAGGTGCCGTCGAGTATCTCCACCCCGTGTGGCACGTGGCTTTTCATCAGGGCGTATTCATAGTCGTTGAGCGGGCCGGGTTTGTTGAGTATCTCATTCGGCACTTTCATCTTGCCGAGGTCGTGCAGCAGCGCGCCGAGGCCGAGCGTATTCAGTTCCTGTTTTTCCAGTCCCAGGTGCCGTCCCAAGGACAGCGCCAGGATGCAGACGCGCATGCTGTGCTGCGCGGTGTATTCGTCTTTCTTTTTCAGTTGCGCGAAGCAGGTCAATGCGTCCGGGTTGCGAATGATGCTTTCCACCATCTCGCCGATGATTTTTTTGGCGCCGACGCTGTTGAGGTTTTTGCCCAGGCGCACATCCTCCAGAATGGAGTAGACGAGATTCTTTGTTTCGCGGTGGATTTCGCGGACGACTTCAATTTCTTCCTCGATGCCTGTTTGGTCGTGATAGACGGGTTTGAGAAGCGGATGGCTTTCTATCTTGATGAGCAGGTCGCGCTCGACTTTCTTGTGATTCAACGCTTCTTCGGCGACGGCCTTTTCCGCCGGTTTCCGCGGAGGCGGTATCTGATAGGTCTCGGGGGTATCGATGTAGACGTGCTGGCAGTAGCGCTGCAGATCGTGGATTTCGTCCTCACCGCGGATTTCGAAACCCTGGAACAGAAAAGGCGTTTCGCGCCACGGACGATCCAGTTCGCAGACGAACATCCCGACCTTGAGCTGCTGAACGTCGAGTTTTCTTTTCATATTTTTTATTAACCCGCCGGCTTCCCGCCATTTTGCTGTTCTGCGAAATATCGGCATAACAGCTTATATGACGTAATTGTAGGACAGAATAATCCTACCCCCAAGGAAATGACAACATCCGGGCGACCATTTGTTCGCTGGCGGCGGACATGACAGGGAGAAGCTGTCACAATGAATGGCCCGTACACCAACTGGAGGAATTCAGGAATGAGCGGACATACATATAAAGTCGTGGAGCTGGTGGGTTCGTCCACCCAGGGTTCGGATGAGGCCATCCAGAGCGCCATCACCCGCGCCGCCAAGACCTTGCGCAATTTAGACTGGTTCGAAGTGGCCGAGACCCGTGGCCACCTCGTGAACGGCAAAATCGCGCACTGGCAGGTCAAGATCAAGGTCGGCTTCCGCATGGAGGATTAGTGAGGCGGCATGAACCCTCCGGCAAGGAGGAATGGATGGCAGGGATATGTCTGTGCCTCCGTGGCAGCATCAACGTGCTGGCTCGATAACCCTCCCATGTTCCGGTTATGCACCGCCGCGAACCTGCCCGAGGCATATCTGCTCCTGCATCGGCTGGCGCAGGCCGGCATCGAAGCACGCGTGCTCAACGAGCATGCGCAGGGCGGACTGGGCGAGATCCCGTTCACCCATGCCTATCCCGAGATCTGGATCATGGAGCCGGCGGACGAGGAGCGGGCGCGACGGGTCGTGGTTGAATTCGAGCAGACCCCTGCTTCGCCGGACACGGCACAATGCGCTGCCTGCGGCGAGATGAATCCGCAGGCGTTTGAAATCTGTTGGCGCTGCGGAAACATTCTTCGTTGAGCGCCCTGCGGCGGCCTTTGGCCGTCCAATTTGCATCCTCAGCTCCGCAGACGGTACATCCATGTACCGTTCCTTATTCCCTGCAGAATTGTCGGGGTTAAAGAAATAGGGGGGAATCCTGTATTCTGTGTTGTTTTTAAATAATTACAGCCGGGTGCTGAGTTCGGCTTCGGCCTGGACCTTGGCACGCAGCAGATGTTCGGAGACGTGCACCCACACCGCCTTCTTTTCTGAAATCATGTCCGAAAGCCGGCGCGAGAACCTGCCGTAGTCTTCCGTTTCGTTTTCGGTCGTCAGGACAGCCGCGTGCTCGAGGAAGGGAATCAGTCCTTCGATCATCATGAGTTTTTCGCGTTTGTTGCGGATGTCCTTGTCCTCCTCTTTGGTCTCGAAGTAGGCCTCCGAGTTGTCGAACATGGTCTCCATCGCCTTGCTGAGGCGGTCGCAGTCCAGCCGGAACATCCCGTAGGAATTCTGATACAGCCGGAACAGCTCCAGCACGAGGTCCTTGAGTTGCAATAGGCGCGGGTGCTGGCGCAGCGCCAGGGAGAACAGCGCGAAGACGTCGTCGTAGTCCGACCTCGACTTAGGGGTCTTGGAAGCGGGCATCACCGAATAGGACGATATCGTGGGGCTGGAAGAGTCGTCGGCCTTGTTGCGCATCGCGGGGTTCTTGGCCATCTGGCACATCACGCGGATGTCCTCGAGCTGCGCCATGATTTCCTCTTCCTTGTTGTGCGCATCGCGCTGCGCGAACTGAAGATTGCTTTCCGATTCGCTGTAGTCGAAGGAGGAGACGACGTTCTGCCGAATCCGGGTTTCGACATCGCTGCGCGTCTGTGAGCCCAGCACACCGGCGAGACGCAACTTCAGGCGCTCGCGCGCGTCCATGGCGATGCGGTAAATGCTGGCATAGCGCGCCTCGGTCTCCTTGAACTCCACGTACTGGCGCATGTTGTTGTCGAAGGAGTCGATCTTTTGCAGGAGAGTCTGTGAGAACGACAGGAACGGTCCGGCGAAGGCGGCATTTTCCTCGGCGCTCAGGGTCATTGTGGCCAGGGCCTGCTTGTACGCGGCCACCTTGCTGCCCACGGTTTGCGCGCCGCGGGTGATGCCGGAGAGGACATTGGAGATGCTGGCAAAGGACTGATGAATCTGCTTCGTGGTTTTCAGGATCTCGATGAGCTTGCGCAGCATGGTTTCCTCGCCGCTGGTGCGCAGGAACAGCGCCTGCAGGCTTTTTTTGGCGTCCTCCAGCAATTCGGGGCGCAAGAGCGCGTGTTCCTCGATGAAGTAGAGCGCGGTCATCGAGACCAGCGCTTCGCGGTGCTGCGGATCGGTAGACTTTTCGTTGAGCATCGTGTCATGCCCGGTGGGCGCGGTGTCCTGGGAATATGAATTGCCGCGGCGGCAAGGGTCAGGTCAACGTGCATTGCCCGGGAGCTTCCTCATCATTAATATAGCCAATGCATGGCGCCCTGTCGCCACGGTTGTTGGGGAGGTTTCGTGCCGGGGATTGAACTTGTAAGGCATCGGCCCCATCTAACTTTACCGAACATGCACTGGTTTTTAACGGGAGAATCCTAAATCCATGAAGCGCATTTTGCTGTTTGTAGCGACCAACATTGCCGTCCTGTTCGTCCTCAGCATCTCGGCCAGCATCCTGATCAGAATGCTGGGCATTCAGGAGATGCCGGGAGGACTCAATCTGCAGTCTTTGGTGATCTTTGCCGCGGTAATCGGTTTCGGCGGTTCGTTCATCTCGCTCGCCATGTCCAAATGGATGGCCAAGCGGGCGACCGGCGCGACCGTCATCGAGCAGCCGCGCAACAGCACCGAGCAGTGGCTGATCGAAACCGTCCGGCGTCTGGCCAAGCAGGCCGGCATCGGCATGCCGGAAGTGGCGGTTTTCGATGCTCCGGATGTCAACGCGTTCGCCACCGGCATGAGTCGCGATTCGGCGCTGGTGGCGGTCAGCACCGGCCTGCTGAATGCCATGGACAAGGACGAGGCCGAGGCGGTGCTGGGCCATGAAATCACGCATGTGTCGAACGGCGACATGGTGACGCTGGCGCTGATCCAGGGCGTGTTGAACACCTTCGTGATCGTGTTGTCACGCGTGGTCGGTTATTTCGTGGATCGCGTGCTTCTCAAGAACGACCGCGATTCCGGGGGCATCGGCTTCTTTGTCAGCAGCCTGGTCGCGCAAATCGTACTCGGCGTCTTGGCGAGCATGATCGTGATGTGGTTCAGTCGCCAGCGCGAATTCCGCGCTGACGCGGGCGGGGCAAAACTCGCGGGCCGCGACAAGATGATCGCCGCGCTCAATCGACTGAAGGCGATGCATGAACCGGCGCAGTTGCCCGATCAGATGGCCGCCTTCGGCATCTCCGGCTCACCCGCCGGTGGCTTCAAGCGGTTGTTCATGTCGCACCCGCCGCTGGACGAGCGGATTGCCGCGCTGAAGCAGGCGCACTGATCGTTCAACGCAAAAGCCCTCCCGTGCCTGGGCACGGAGGGCTTTTCTTTTCCAGAGCCGTAAACGGTCAGCGGCAAAGCGCCAGCGACAGGGCCTGCAGCACCTCGCCGTTGTTGCGATTCTGCACGAAAGCCACGACGCCCATGTCGGATTCTTTCCAGGTCTTTTCCAGCGATATATTCCTCACGAAATGGAGCTTGCCGGCATCTTTCAGCGGCACCGGGCCGATCAGCTGCCGTGCTACGTAATCGTGGTGCAGGGTGAGATTTTGGTTTTCTCCCGCCTGGATGTCGTGGCTGAGATTGTTTTCGTAGATCGCCAGGAACAAGTCGGTTTGTGCCGCCGGATCGATCGTTTCGGCATCAGCCGTGATTCCGATACTGCGCGCATGGCGTGAAAGCACCAGCGTGATTCTGGCTTGCGGTGCCATGGCGTTGATGCGCCTGATCTCGCTATCGGCTTGGCTGTGCCAGCGCGACAGATTCCGGCCGTTCAGGACGAATTGGGGCGTAAAAACCGAGCGCATCCGGTTCAGGCCCGCCAGGCGATACTGGCGATCCGTGAACGTCTTTTGCGAATAGCTGTCTTCCCATCCAAGGTCGTTCCAGTAATCCACGTGCAGCGCCAGCGGCACGACCCGGTCCGGTACCAGTCCGCTCTGCCGAAGCGAGGACAGCCATTCGTCGGCCGGTGGGCAACTGCTGCAACCCTCTGACGTGTACAGTTCGAGCAAGGGCATCGTGCTGTTCCCGCTTTGCGCGGAACAGGAAAGCTCGGCGGCGGATGGAATGCCAGACAGGCCTGCCAGTAGTGAGGCCGTCAACAACAGGGTGAAAATTTGCATGGCTGACCTGTAATTCACGTCATCTCCATAAAATTCCCGGACATGGCAATTAGTCTATTCCCAGTCGGATTGGTTCACCGGCGCGACAGAAGAACTATTATGAGAGGGCTATGTCTATATTGTCTGGTTTGTCCCGATCGCTTGCCGAGGAACAATGCTGATAAAAAAGCCCGCTTCCATTTTGTCTTCTGAAATCACACCCAGAGAAGTTTATCAGCAGCGCCGCCGTTTCCTGCATGAAGCGGGTGCCCTGGCGGTTGCCGGCGTCACCGTGGCACTGCTGCCCGCGGTGGGAGAAGCCGGTCAGAAATTCCCTAACCTGCGCAAGAGCCCGTATTCGCTCGACGAGAAGGCAACCGCCTACAAGGACATCACGAGCTACAACAATTTTTACGAATTCGGTTCCGGCAAAAGCGATCCCTCGGAGCGCGCCGGAAATTTCCGCACTTTCCCCTGGAGCGTGGCGATCGAGGGCGAGGTGAAAAAGCCCGCCGTGTATCAACTGGAAGATCTGCTCAAGCATCACCCGCTGGAAGAGCGCGTCTATCGCCTGCGCTGCGTCGAGGCCTGGTCGATGGTGGTCCCCTGGGTGGGGTTTCCGCTGCGCGATCTCATCCGGCGCGTCGAGCCGACCTCGCGCGCGAAGTATGTCGAATTCACCACGCTGCTCGATCCCGCGCAGATGCCCGGCCAGCGTCCGGGGTTGCTGGGCGCGGGCCTCGACTGGCCCTATGTCGAGGGATTACGTCTCGACGAAGCCATGCATCCGCTCACGCTGCTGGCCGTGGGCCTTTACGGCGAGGTGCTGCCGAACCAGAGCGGCGCGCCGATCCGGCTCGTGGTTCCGTGGAAATACGGATTCAAGAGCATCAAGTCAATCGTCAAAATCCAGTTCGTCGAAAAACAGCCGCTCACGGCCTGGGTGCGCGCCAATTCGCGCGAGTACGGGTTTTATTCCAACGTCAATCCGGGCGTGGATCACCCGCGCTGGAGCCAGGTGGCCGAACGGCGTATCGGAGAAGACTCGCTGTTTTCGCCCAAGCGCAAGACGCTGCCATTCAACGGCTATGCCGAACAGGTGGCGTCGTTGTATGCGGGTATGGATTTGAGAAAGTATTTTTAAGAATTTTCACCGCCAAGACGCCAAGGTCGCCAAGAAAACATGCGTGATCAAATTCAGAGAATCCGATGGTTAATTAAACCAGCCCTGCTTGTGATCTCGCTTGTTCCGTTGGCGGTGCTGATCCAGAAAGGGTTGAACAACGACCTCGGTGCCAACCCCGTGGAGACCATTAATCGTTTTACCGGCGACTGGGTGCTGCGGTTCTTGCTGGTTACGCTGGCCGTTACGCCGTTGCGGAGATTATTTGGCTGGAATGCGCTGTTACGCTACCGGCGAATGCTGGGGCTGTTCGCGTTTTTTTACGCTTGCCTGCATTTCCTGTCCTATGCCTGGCTCGATCAGTATTTCGTCCTCGCGGACATTATCAGGGATGTTGCCAAGCGGCCGTACATCACCGTCGGTTTTGCCTGTTTATTGATGCTGATACCACTCGCCGCCACCTCCACGAACGCGATGATCCGGCGCCTGGGCGCGCGGCGCTGGCAGGCCCTGCACCGCCTGGTTTATCTCATCGGCGTGGGCGGCATCTTGCATTTTCTGTGGCTGGTGAAATCCGATCTGCGTGAGCCACTGATTTACGGCGCGATCCTCGCGGTGCTGCTGGGATTCAGGCTGTGGTACAGGGCGCGGCGCGAGCCAGCCGTTGTCGCCGGGACCGCCCGGCAGGCTCTCCCGTGACCGGACCGAGGCGCTTGCGCATTTTGAGCGCGTCCGTCCCGTCTTCATAAAATTTCCCGGCCTTGCCCGTTTCGGCGTAACCGCCCTTTCGATACAGCTGGATCGCCGGCAGGTTGTCCGGCTGCACTTCCAGTTGCAGCACACGGCATCCGCGCTTGCCGGCCTCGGATTCGGCAGCCGCCAGCAACGCCCGGGCGATGCCGCGGCGTACATATTCCGGATGCACGACCAACGAATAGAGTCGCGCCACGGATGTTCCGCGCCGATAGAGCACCACGGCATTTCCGGCGAGCACATCATCCTGCTCGCAAACCCACACGCAAGCATGGCCGTGTCGCAGGAGGCTCCTGAGACTCGCGCGGCTCAATCGGTCCGTGGGGAAAAGTTCCTCGAGCTGCACCAGCATGGCGAGGTCGTCAATCTTGGCCCGGCGTATTTGCATGGGTTGTCGGCGATCAAAGAGGGGTGTTGTGCCGGTCGCTCTCGACGTCCTGACTTTCGCGACACTCGTGCATCCCGACACGTCGCAAACTGATTTTTTCGCCGAACAACGCCGGACGGTAACTCATTTTCACGCGCCGCAGATTTTCGAGGCCCAGGTCGTCGCCAACGTTGATGAAGGTACAGTCGGTGAACTCCTTGACGAACTCGCGGAACAGGAATTGCGCCGATCCGGGAATGGTGAAATTGGTTTTCTCCACGAGCACGTTGGCGACATCCGCGGTGATGCGCTCGCCGAAGGTAAAACCCTCCAGGCGCTCATTGATGAATAAACACAGACCCTTCAGACCGAGCGTGTCGTAATGGGTCAGCGCGCGCTCGATTGCCCGGCGCTCCTGCTCGACGGTGTAGAAGAAATCGGCGATGGCATCGCCCGACATGTACTGGAGGCGATTGCGCAACCAGGTATCGATGAGCCCGCGGATGCCGTCTCCATGTTGCGGACCGAGCCGTTCGAGGCGGTAATCCGGGTGGACACGGCGGAACTGGTTGATCTCGCCGCGCTTGGTTTTATAGGCATTGCCCCTGAGCTGGATCAGATCTTCCGTGCGGTAGATGTAGTCCGGCAGGCTGCGCTCGATGAGCCAGCGATCATGGGGTGCCTCGAGCAGGTTCGTAAAATCGCGGTACACATATTCGACCGCGCTGAGATAGGGTGTCGGGTTGTATCCGTCCATGATGCGAAAACAGGCGTCGAGTGCCGCCGCCTGATGCACCGGCTTGCCGAGTGGTGGTAGCAGCATGGTCAGGCAGTGGCCGTTCAGGCTGAAGAGACAGAAGCAGTCCTCGATGATCTGATAGAAGCCGCTTTTCTGCGACAGCCAGATGATGTTGTTGGCGAAGGTGTAATCGGAGAGCGGTGTCGGGATGTGCCGTACATAATGGTCGAACAGGGGCCTGGCATCGATCGTGAAAGGATAGAGCCGGTGATTTTCGACGGCGAGATAGTGGCGTGGAAGCAGTTCGTTGCTGTGCAGCGTGAGTACCGGCGCGGGCACGAGGCGGTCGGAAATATTTTTTTCCGTCAGGTCTGGCGGAGGTTCTTGGTTCTGACTCAGCACTTTATTCTCCTCGATAAATCACCGGTGCGTAATGCGGCGCCGCACATGGCTGGAAGCAGGGGTTGGGGGGTGACAGCAGCTGCACGAGACTCGGCGCCAAAGCTATGGATGCTGTCGTAAACAGCGCAAATACGACTGTCCGTCGACATGGTCGATAGAAGCGATCGTAAAGCGGGATTGGCTTTCAGAAACAATCAGTTGAAACTGGTGTGTGGCTTGGCTGGCGTCTTTATAGGGGCGGGCTTGCCACCAATAAAGCGAAATGAAATGATTGACTCGATAAAAGAATTTGCTGGAACGAGATGGATATCGACCTCCTTAAAACCTTCCTCGAAGTCTATCGTACCCGTCACTTCGGACGAACCGCGGAGAATCTCTATCTGACCCAGTCGGCGGTCAGCGCTCGTATTCGCCTGCTAGAAGAGACGCTGGGGGTGCCGCTCTTTACGCGCACGCGCAACGACATCCAGCTTACCCCTGCCGGGACGCGGCTGCTTAAATACGCCGAGTCGATATTAAACGCTTGGAGCCGGGCGCGTCAGGATACGGCGCTCGGCGAGGAAGACAAGATTTCACTGGCCATCGGCGCTTCCTACAGCTTGTGGGACATCCTGCTGCAGGAGTGGACGCATGCGATTTACCGCGAGCTCCCCGGCGTGTCCCTGCAAGCGGAGGCTCTGGGGTCGGAGATGCTGATCCGCCGGTTGCACGACCGTGCGCTCGATATTGGCTTCATGTTCGAGCCGCCACAGATGGCGGAACTCCAGGTGCGCGAGATAGCACAGATCAAGCTGATCATGGTGGCGGATCGTCCCGGTCTCAGTGCGCGCGAGGCCGTGGGTAGCGGCTACATCATGGCCGATTGGGGCACCTCGTTTGCCATCGCCCACGCACGCCATTTCCCCGACATGCCACCGCCCGCGGTGCGCATGGGCCTCGGGCGCATGGCCCAGTCTTTTCTCCTGAGCAACGGCGGGGCGACTTATCTCGCGGAACCGATGGCCAATGAATCCCTGCAATCCGGCCGTCTGCACCGCGTGGACGATGCCCCGGTGATCGACCGGCAGGTCTACGCGGTTTATCCGCTGGCGAGCGAGCGCAAGATCTTGCTGGAACAGGTGCTGGGATTCCTGGTTCCGTGTCCGGTCGCGCGCGAACCGGCGCGGGCTATCTCGGCATTGTCGGCGCTTTGATCGGCCATTCCATTTTTTCTCTAGCGTTATTTTTTCACCACAACCCGGCATCGCCGAAGATCAATGTCGAGAGAGGAGCCTGATTTGCAACCGCTTCACGGAACTACGATTTTATCGGTACGCCGCAACGGACGTGTCGTCATCGGCGGCGACGGCCAGGTGACCATGGGCAACACCGTCATGAAGGCGAACGCGCGCAAGGTTCGCCGCTTGTACAAGGATCAGGTGATTGCCGGCTTTGCCGGCGGCACTGCCGATGCCTTCACGCTGTTCGAGCGCTTCGAGGGCAAGCTGGAAAAACACCAGGGACATCTCACGCGCGCTGCCGTGGAACTGGCCAAAGACTGGCGCACCGACCGCATTCTGCGCCGGCTTGAGGCGCTGCTGGCGGTAGCGGACAAGACTGCCTCGCTCGTCATCACCGGTCAGGGAGATGTCATCGAGCCGGAGGGCGGGCTTATCGCCATCGGTTCCGGCGGGCCGTATGCCCAGGCCGCGGCGATTGCCCTGATGGAGAACACCGAATTGGACGCGCGCGCCATTGCCGAGCGGGCATTGAATATCGCCGCGGACATCTGCATATACACCAATCGCAACCTTACCATCGAAGAACTTCAGGGCTGATCATGTCGGAAATGACCCCGCGGGAAATCGTCCAGGAACTGGACAAGCACATCATCGGCCAGGCGGCCGCCAAGCGCGCTGTCGCCATCGCGTTGCGTAACCGTTGGCGCCGCGCCCAGGTCAAGGATGAATCGCTGCGCACCGAGATCACGCCCAAGAATATCCTGATGATCGGTCCGACCGGCGTCGGCAAGACCGAAATCGCGCGGCGTCTCGCGCGGCTCGCCAACGCGCCCTTCATCAAGGTCGAGGCGACCAAGTTCACGGAAGTGGGTTATGTCGGCCGCGACGTCGACTCGATCATCCGCGACCTCATGGACATGGCGGTCAAGATGACGCGCGTCGAGGAAATGGCCAAGGTTCGCGCGCGCGCCGAAGACTCTGCCGAGGACCGGATTCTGGATATCCTCGTGCCACCGGCGCGCGAGATGGGTTTTGCCGTGGGTGACACGGCGCGCCCGGCCGACGGCGCGGCGCGCCAGATGTTCCGCAAGAAACTGCGCGAAGGCCTGCTGGACGATCAGGAGATCGAGGTCGAGCTCTCCGCGCCGGCCATGGGCGTCGAGATCATCACGCCGCCCGGCATGGAGGAAATGACCAACCAGTTGCAAAGCCTGTTTCAGAACATGGGTGGCCGGCGCGCGCGCCCGCGCAAGGTGAAAATCCGTGAAGCGAAGAAACTCCTGGTCGAGGAAGAAGCGGGGCGCCTCGTCAACGAAGATGATATCAAGAGCGGGGCGCTCGCGCGTGTCGAGCAGCACGGCATCGTATTCATAGACGAACTCGACAAGATCGTCGGCCGCAATGAAGGTCGCGGCCCGGATGTTTCGCGCGAAGGCGTGCAACGCGATCTGCTGCCGCTGGTGGAGGGCTGCACGGTCTCGACCAAATACGGCATGGTCAAGACCGACCATATTCTTTTTATTGCCTCTGGCGCGTTCCACCTGTCCAAGCCCTCGGACCTGATCCCGGAAATGCAGGGACGGCTTCCCATCCGCGTGGAGCTCGATCCGCTCACCGCCGAGGATTTCGTGCGCATCCTGACCGAGCCGGATGCCTCGCTCACCGAGCAGTACAGTGCGCTGCTGGCGACGGAAGG
>Ga0209515_10000735_pt1 | contig 57641 bp, 70 predicted proteins | sample Subgroupgradi54m_FD_187454 | JGI IMG/M metagenome (GOLD analysis project Ga0209515, IMG submission 187454) | Subsurface groundwater microbial communities from S. Glens Falls, New York, USA - GMW60B uncontaminated upgradient, 5.4 m (SPAdes)... ... | reverse complement strand
CGGCGTGTTCTTTTTTTCTTTCGACCAGGGACTTGACCGAGAGACCGATCATCTCTTGAGCGGTGTCGGCCATGTGGAGGAGTTTTTGTTTTAGGGTCTTTAGTTCTTCGTCGAAGTGGCGTTCCATAAAATTAGTATACCTCGATCAGTTTCTATAGCCAATGTTGTCATTTCGAGGCCGAGGCCGAGAAATCTCATAAAACGGAGATCTCTCGCTCCGCTCGAGATGACAAGAAATTCTCAGTGAGCAGGGAGCGTGATCGTAAAAGTTGTTCCTCTATCTTCGGAGCTCGCGACCTCGATCTCACCCGAATGTTTTTCGACGATGTGCTTCACGATCGAAAGCCCCAGCCCCGTCCCGCCGGATTCGCGTGAACGGCTTTTTTCAACGCGGTAAAACCGCTCGAATATCCTCGGAAGGTCTTTGACCGGAATTCCGATGCCCGAGTCCTCCACGCGGATCGTCGTGCCACGCGTGGAGCGCAAAACCTGCACGGAGATCTTTCCTTCGGGTTTATTGTACTTGATGGCATTTTCGAGAAGATTGGTGAGAGCCTGCTCGATCAAAAGCGGATCGGCATGAATGATAAACGGTGTTGCTTCAAGATCGATCTCAAGCTTGACGCATTTTTGTTCGAGATTGCGTTTTAGAAGGTCCGTGATCTTAGAAAAAATCTTATGAAGGTCCACCCGCTCGATCTTCAACTTGCCCGTGCCGGATTCAAGCTTCGAAAGGCTCAGGAGATCTTCGATCAGCGCTTGGAGCTTCTGCGAGTGCTCGTCGATGATACCCAAAAATTTCAGGCGATTCTCGGGATCCTCGATGGCGCCTTCTTTCAGTGTTTCCACGAACCCGATGATGGAGGTGAGCGGTGTTTTAAGCTCGTGCGAAACGTTGGCCACGAATTCCGCGCGGGTCCGCTCGAGCTCTTTGATCTTCGTCAGATCATAAAACACCGCGACCGCTCCGAGAAAGGCTCCGGCCAAATAGACCGGTGAGAACTGGATCTGATAGACACGATCGGACAGAAGAAGGCCATGCTCTTTTTTGACCGCGGTCCCGTCGGCCAAGACCGTTTTGAGGGTCTTATTGATCTCAGGGTCCCTGAATATTTCCCAGTAGTACCGGCCCAGAGCGTCTCTGCGATCTAAGCCCAAAAGATCGGCCAGAACACCGTTGAGCAGTGTTATTTTTCCCGCGGTATCGGTGACGATCACGCCCTCAGTCATGCTCTCGAGGATCGCGAGGACTTTGCTTTTCTCGCGCTCAGAAGCTCCGGCGCTTTCTGCGACGATCTCCGAGAGGCCCCGGGCGCGAAACTCGGTCTTTCTGATTTTTTTCCTCAAAAAATAAACGCGGGTCCAAGCGAGGAGACCCGCGATCAAAGTGACGGCCAAAAACCACAACAATGGTTCGTTGCTCATTCGTTTTCCTCGGCAAATCGGTAACCGGTGCCGCGCACCGTCTCAATTATTTCACGGCGCTTGCCCAGCTTTTGGCGGATGCTTTTCACGTGGACGTCGACCGTACGGTCCACGACGAACGTCTCTTCCCCCCAGGCGCCCGATAAAAGTTTGTCGCGCGAAAAAACTTTACCCGGATTTTCCATGAGGAACGCCAGGATCCTGAACTCAAGTTTCGTGAAAACGATGCGTTTGCCTTTCAAGGCGACGGTTTGCCGCTCCCTATCCAGGATAAGATCCCCGCGTTTCAAGACCGCTTCGCTGCGCGCTTCGTTTTTTTCCCGGCCCCTGAAAATATTCTTCACCCTGGCCAGAAGTACTTTCACACTGAAAGGTTTGGAGATGTAATCGGAAGCGCCGACTTCAAGGCCCACGATCTGATCGATCTCGGAAGATTTGGCCGTGAGCATGAGAACAGGGATGTTTTTCGTGCCCGCATGGGAACGAAGAAGTTTGCAAACTTCGAGCCCGTCCATGCCAGGCAGCATGAGATCGAGGACGACGAGGTCCGGTTTTTTGGCGCGGGCGATCTCAAAACCTTCCTCGCCGGTCTTGGCCAAAAGAAACTGATAGCCTTCTTTTTCGAGGTTGTACTGGAGAAGCTTTAGGATGTCTTTTTCGTCGTCGATGACGAGGATGGATTTAGGCATTCGCTGACCTTTTCTCGTATTTTCTCTTGGATCTCGTCCACCCCTTTACGTCCGTCGACCGCTTCGAATGAAAATTCTTTCGCCAGAGCGTCATATTCGGCGATGAGCTTCGACTGATAGTTGACGAAGCTGTCAAAAAGATCCTGGCCCATGTGCAAGTCCATGCCCGCTTCCCAGTAATTGATGCCACCGGACTCGATGACGCGGGGGATCAGCGTCTCGATGTCGACTTTGAGATAGAGCGCGAGGTCCGGCACCAGAGCAAAGCTGAAAAGATCCCGGATCCACTTCGGATTGGATTCGCGAACGACATCGCGCGCAAATGCGGTAAAAATATAGCGGTCGGCCAGGACGATGTGGCCTGATTTGATCGCGGGAATGATCTGATTTTCGAAACGGTCGGCGAAATCCGTGGCGTAGAGAAGCGTGAAGGTCATTCGGTCCATCATGTTGCCGGTCTTGGCCATTTCGATGGAGCGCTGCATGAGGTTCGAGTGCGCCCACCCGGTCTCGACGACCGAATAGCCCTGCACCTCGAGCCAATTCTTAAGAAGCGCGACCTGCGTCGAGCGGCCGGAGCCGTCGGTGCCTTCGATCGTGATCAGCTTTCCCTTGGCGGGGAAGGGCTTAAGATACGGTAAACGTTCGCCAAAAAACTTTGGCTCTTTTGGCATAGATCGTCCTTTTTTTGGAATAACCTTTGAGCAGGTCCTTGACCGCGCCGCGCACCGTCTCCTGTTGTTCGTGGATGTCCTGGGACGCGTCGACCGGCGTCAGGCCGAACTCATCGGTCATCTTGTCGTATTCTTTCATGATGTCGGCCTGGAATTTTTTGAATGATTCTTTGATGTTGTCGCTGTAGCCCAAGTCCATCCCCGCCTCGTAGAACTTGATCTCCGCGCGACCCGAGAGGATCCGATCACAGGCGATATCGATCGGTACTTTGAAATAAAAACTGAGGTCCGGTTTCACCGCGAAACTGTAGAGATTCCGCACCCACTCCGGATGCACTCCGCGAACCACATCCCTGGCGAAGGCGGTGTAAGCATACCGGTCGGCCAAGACGATCATGCCGGCCTTGAGCGGCGGGATGATCTGGTAGTTCAGACGGTCCGCGAAATCGGTGGCGTGAAGAAGACTGAAAGTCGTGGGCGTCAGAATATTTTTCTTTTTACCTTCGCGCGTCGTTTCGCGTACGAGCGCGGAGCTGTTCCACTCGGTGAAAAAGACAGAGTTTCCCTGGGATTCAAGCCACTTCTTAAGGAGGGATATTTGCGTGCTTTTTCCGGAGCCATCGACGCCTTCGACAATGATGAGCTTGCCGGGATAGGGGTGTTTTTTCATCCTAGAATCTTACCACTAAAAAATGGTTTCTGTCCAAACCACTGCACCCGAAGGTTCGGCTTCGGTTTTTTGAGCATCATGACGGATCTCATGAGGTGATCCAGGATCATGCCCTCGCGAATGCCCTTGTCGGAAATAAAGAACGGGTCATTCTTCAGGTGTTTCATGAGGAGCCAGACGAGCACGCTGCCCGCCACGATGATGTCCGAACGGTTGCGGTCAAGACCCGGAAGATCGCGAAGCTGTCTGTGGCTCATTTCGATCATCTTGCGGTGCCGCTTCAAGAAATCCTTCTTCGTGAGCTCAAAAGTACCCCGAAGTCTCAAAGGCCTCTTCTCTCTGGCTTGATAAACGACTGCCGCGAGGTTGATCATGGTGCCGGCCGTGCCCACGACCATCAAGAATTTTTTGTTTCTCAGCGGTTTTAAGACTTCGACCAGCTTTTCCTCGATGTATTCTTCGAGATTCCGAAGATTCTCCCCGGAAGGAGGGTCTTTCGTGATGAAACGATCCGTGAGACGCGCCACACCCAGTGGAAAGCTCTCGTCAGAGTCTATTTTTCGATGATCCCCGAGGATGAATTCAGCGCTGCCGCCGCCAATGTCGACCACGAGCGTCTTACCTCTTCGGGTGTCGAGACCGGAGGTCACTCCCAGGAAGATCAGACGGCCTTCTTCGCGTCCACTGATGATCCGGATGCGTATCCCGGTCTTTTTTAGGACCGCCCGGACGAATTGCGGCCCATTCTTCGCGTCTCGCACGGCACTCGTCGCCACGGCGATCATTTTTCGGGCGCCTTCTACCTTCGCCAAGCGGGCAAAACGCGTCAACACTTTGAGGGCTCGGCGCATGGCGCGTTTGGATAGTTTCTTTGATCTGAAACTACCGTCGCCCAGGCGCGTCATGTCCTTTTTATGCTCGAGAACTTCGAAGGACAGCCCAGGTCCGATCTGGACGATCTTCATATGGATCGAATTGGTTCCGATGTCAAAAACAGCAATGCGCATGATAAAATCAGTGTATCATAGGCTTATGGAAATCAAAGACAAGACGGCGCTCGTCACCGGAGCCGCAAAAAGAGTTGGAAAAGAGATCGCGCTGGAGCTTGCACGACGGGGGGCTTCCATTTGCCTTCATTACCATACTTCGGAAAAGGAAGCCCACGCCACAGCCGCGGAGATCCGCGCCTTGGGCGTCGACTGCAACCTGTTTCAGGGCAATTTATCCGATGCCGGAGACACCGTCCGCATGGCCGAGAAGGTCCTCAAACAGCATTCTATCGACATCCTGGTCAACAGCGCTTCCCTCTTTTATAAGACGCCTCTTAGCGACGTCACGGAAAAAGACTGGGACAACCTCGTCGACTCCAATCTGAAAGGACCTTTTTTTCTGTCCAAAACCATCGGAACCCAAATGACTCACGGCAAGATCGTCAACATCGCCGACTGGAGCGGCTTCCGGCCCTATAAAAATTACGCGCCCTACTGCGCCGCCAAAGGCGGGCTCATTACGATCACAAAATCTCTCGCTAAGGAGCTCGCGCCCAAGGTCCAGTGCAATGCCGTGGCACCCGGCCCCATCCTGCCGCCTCCCGATATGACCGAGGAAGAAAAAGCCGTCGTTGCGAAACAGACGGTCCTTGGCCGCTGGGGCTCGCCCCGCGATATTGCCTGCGCCGTCGCCTTCTTGATCGAAAATGACTTCATCAACGGCACCGTGCTCGTCGTTGACGGCGGCCGATCCATCGTTTAAGTTATCGTTATGTTCAAAGTCCTCAAAGAGATCCATTTCTGCTACGGCCACCGCCTTCTGAATTACGACGGCAAGTGCGCCCACCCCCACGGCCACAACGGCAAGATCGAGATCGAACTCAAATCCGAGCGGTTGGATAAACGCGGCATGGTCTTCGATTTCGGAGACATGAAGAAGATCATCCAACGCTGGGTCGACGAAAAACTCGACCACCAGATGATCTTAAAAAAGGGCGACCCTTTGATAGGAATTTTGAAAAAACTCGGAGAGCCTTATTTCGAAATGAAGGAAAACCCCACCGCAGAGTCCCTGGCCAAACTGATCTACACCTACGCCCGCTCCAAAAAACTCCCCGTCCACCAAGTCACCTTCTGGGAGACGGTCACCTCCAAAGCGACTTATTCGGAATAGATCGTATCAATCCAAAAACGGCTCTATCCATTTTCTAAAAAGTTTGAGTCCTTCTGCCGGCACCACGATTGGGAAGTCCACCAGAGCAGCCACGCCATGCGCCATAAAATCGCGCGTGTTCCAGGTCATGAATGCCGAAACTTTAGCCAAATGCGCCGAACATAGTATGGACGCGTCGCCATCGTCCAGTTTATGGAGAAACGGCTTAATTTGAGCAGTAGCCGGTGTGGGGGCGATTTCCGGACTCAGGCGCTTTAAAAGCTCTCGGCTACGATGTATTTGATCGGGAAATTTCTTGGACAACACTCTGTCTATTTCGACAATGACTTCCTCCGAAACAACCATTCGGATGGCATTATCTTCAGCCAAACGAATTAACTCGCTCGCCGCACCTCCGGAAGAAAGCAAAGCCGCTACATAAACGCTCGCATCAAAAAATACTCGGTTCCCCGGCCGAGACATTTACGATTTTTTTTCTCTGCGGATCTTCTTCAGATCTTGGAGCAATTCATCCAAGCTGATCCCCTTTTTATCCGCTTCTTTCCTGAATTCAGCCGAAACTTCTTCAAACAAGGAAGGTCTTGGAGTTATAAGAATCCCATCGCCCACCTTAGTCACGGACAAAACAGAATCCTTTGAAAGGTGCAGAGACTCCCTAATGCTGACCGGGATCGTTATCTGCCCTTTTTCCCTCATTTTAGTCACCATGTCTTATCTCCTTTTCCTACTATTTCTTACTTTCCTACTAAAGGATACCATTAAGCACCGGTGTTTTCAAGTGCAAAAAAATTCGTCTTTATTGGCTCTTAAATAGAAAAATAAAGCTATAATTTTAGAAAATTTTTACCTTTACAACCCAACATCCCATAGTGTACACTTTGTTCGGATCACGATAAGAGGCTAGTCAAAGGGTTCCGTCCCGCGGCGATGCCTCTTTTTTATTTACTTGAAAATCTGATGCCGATAATGCATAATTGCGTTGCTTGAGTAGCGGCTGGAGATGCCAACCCCAGAGTTGACTATTGTTGAGGGCCGCCCACTTGAGCACCTTTTTTAGATCGGCTCCTCTAATTCTGACTTGTTTTGAACAACGTAGTAAATCTCGAATTTTTTAGCGACAACCGGACCCTTCTCTTGTGTCTCAACCCATGTTTCCGGAAGAAGATCTTTCACTCCTAGTTTCTGTATCAAGTGTTCCCTGATCTTATTTTTGTATGAAGATCCGTGGCTAGTTCCTGTTGGAATCTTTATAGGAATTAAATTGTTTAGAACACATCCTTGAAGCAAATCACAAACCCCCATAAGCTCATATCCTTCTGCTCCCGAAACCACGTCTTGAATATGGCTTATTTTTGAATGTTGCAATCCGGCGGAGAAACCTTGCCCAGGAGTACTGAACTTCTGTTTCAAAATTTCCAAAAATAGCTTGGGCTCACACCTCGTCATCTTATCTAAAAACAGTCGCGCATTGGTCATATGTTGTAAATTTCGCCTCAGCAATTCTTCTACCAAAGATCTGTACGCTCTTTCTCTCTTCACTTTTGCTGGTTCGCTTGGATTTCCATATAAATTCAGGTCAAATGTATGATCTGTTTTGATAGCAATACAACTGAAATGACTATCACTAGCCATAAACGCGTCTATGGCCTCTCGACACACGCGAAATGGTTTTGAATAATTGCACTTCGTATATTTAATTTCTTTCAAAGTCCCATCCAACAACGTATATGCGTTTCTCGCTAAAATACCCTTGATCTGTTTATGAAATTTATTGTGTGTTGGATTAAACAAGGCACCCAATAAAAGCCATGTATGCCCGTGATCGTAAGTCTCGTCCAAATATATGATCATTACTATTTAAAAACCCTTATTTGAACTTAGCCTGTTAAATACCATTTCACATGACAAGCCAAAAAAAAGAGCCAAGTAAATCTCCTATCTCGCGAAGTGCAATTACTTGAACGATTTAAAAGCAAGCGAGGATACCATTTTTTGGTCTACTCGATGAACCGTAGTTCAGAAATATTAAATGGGCACGGGCGGCGTGTCGCCTCCTCGAAGATCAGAAAATAAGCACTGTGGAATAACATAATGAGTTATCAAACTCACTGATACAAGAATTAAGATAAAACCAATACAATAAATAAGAATTCTCGTCGGTTTTTTTGATTCATATGAACTAAATTGACAATATCCTAAAAATGAACTAAAAATTGCATATAAAATAATACCCAAAACAATAGAAATTTTTTTCAAAGGTAAAAAGTTTTCAGAATTGTAAAATATAATAGGGGCACGTAGATAAAAATTAAGAATGAGCGTTATCAACAAAAGACCGATTAAACCGGCGCCTATGCCAATATTGCCCCAACCAATGCTTGCTGCGATAAAATAATCCAACTTTTGTGAAACAGATTCTTTGCCTGATAATTCATCAAGCCATTGGGAAGGCGTTAATTTTTCGGGTTTTTTCATGTTATTTAATTAAATATAACTTAGGCAAACCAAGATATAAACTTTTGGTTTGTCTGCGCGTAACGAATGGCGACTCGTTAGGGATTCTAACCCCCATAATGCCAAGGCGTGTCGGACATGATCAAAGGATTTTGATCGTGCGCGACTTTGGCTTCCACGACTTCGCCGATGACGATCGAGTGGTCGCCGGCGTTGACGATCTCGGTGACTCGGCATTCAAGGGCTGCGATGGCCTTTTCGAGGATGGGGGCGCCGGTTGTTTTGAGGGAGAATTTCAGATCACCGAAACGATTGCCATTGGATGGGGTCGGCTTAAAAAACTGCTCTAAAACTTTCTTGTCTTCCTTGGACAGAAAATTGATCGAAAACACCCCGCCGTTCTTCAGACAGTCGAAAGAATGCGTGCCATGCCGCACGCCGAGCATCACGCGCGGCGGTTTCATCGAGCACTGAGAGAGCCAGCTGCCGGTGAAGGCGTGGTGTCCTTCCCCGTCCTTCACGCCGATCACGTAAAGGCCGTAGGGGATCTTTCTTAGGATATTTTTCTTGGCTTCTTCGTTCATGATTTTCTTAATCTATCACTAAATGAGCCGCTCGGCGACGAGAAAATCTTTTAAGACCCTCACGTGTTGCGCCATCGCTTCGCGCTTCCTTGGGTCGTACAAAAGATAAGCGGGATGGTAAAGAACCAGATACGAGATCTCTTTGCCACCGTGCGTGAGACGACCGATCTTCCCGACCAGCGCTTCCATAGGCAGTTCCGGAGAGTTGGGCACGACGTGCTTTAGAGCCGTGCGACCCAAGAGGACCAGAATGGCCGGGCGCACCAGCTCCATTTGGCGCCAAAGAGCCGGAAGGCATTTTTCGACTTCAACTTTCAGCGGGATCCGGTTCCCCGGCGGGCGGCATTTCATGACGTTGGCGATGAGCGTGTCGCGATCGGTGTCGATCCCAACCTCGGCCATGACTTTGTCGAGCATCTTCCCCGCCCGGCCGACGAAGCAAAGGCCCGCCTTGTCCTCTTCAGCGCCGGGAGCCTCGCCGATGATCATGATCTTTGCCTTGGGATTACCGCGGTCGAAAACAATATTTTGGCCGGGGCATGGACAAGCGCCACAGGACGATCTTAAGAATTGTTCTTTGAATTCTAGATAAGGACCGGCGGTTTTTTTAGCGGAGAGCAAATTTCTTGGAGAAGGTCTTGACACCCGCAAAGGCGGAGAAAAATACGAGGGCGTAAAAAAGATCCCCTAAAAGGGCGTTCCTGAAGAAAGGCAAGGCCATCACAAAGCATTCGACGAGGCCCGCGGTATTTTTGGGGTACATATCCTGGAAGAAGAATACGCCGAGGTTCGTGGCGACAAAAAAGAAGACGGAACCCGCGAGAGTTCCGCCGAATATTTTCATGGGACGAGCGTCGTTTCGGATCCAAAGACCCAAAAGCGTCACGACCAAAAAGGACCCCCACGTCAGCCAGTACAGAGGATGCGGGCCGATCAAAAGATCGCTCGCGATCATGACGATCAGCGGCACGACGACCGCCAGAGCCGGCGCAAGCGCCACACCCGAAAAAAGCGCGATCGCCGTCACGGGTGTGAAATTGCCGGGATGCGGCAAGAGTCTTAAGGCCACCCCGAGCACGACAAAAAGGATCGCTGTTCTTTCCTCCAATGAACTTTCAGAACGCAGATTCATGAGGGTCATTATAACAAACAACCGAATTTTTTCATCCTGATTTTATTTTCTTGCTAAAAGAGCGTCGGAAAGTTTATGCTCTAACCCATGAAACATCTAAGAATTCTGATCCCGATCATTTTATCGGTACTAATTTTCACACCGGAGGGTTTTGCCCAAATGACCAGAGTTGAGATCAAAACAAGCCTAGGAACGATGGAAGCGGAACTTTATTCGGAGGAAGCGCCTAAGACCGTCGAGAATTTCGTGACGCTCGCGAAGAAAGGCTTCTACGACGGGCAGATCTTCCATCGCGTGATCCCCGATTTCATGATCCAGACCGGCGATCCCACGGGCACCGGTCGCGGCGGACCAGGGTATTCTTTTAAAGACGAGTTCTCGCCGAAGCTCAAACACGACAAACCCGGTACGTTGTCCATGGCCAACTCCGGCCCCGACACCAACGGCAGCCAGTTCTTCATCACCGTGGCGCCGACGCCGTGGCTCGACGGCAAGCACAGCATTTTCGGCCGCGTCACTAAGGGTCTCGACGTCGCGACGAAGATCGCCAACGCGCCGGCCGACCACCACGATCAGCCGAAGAAGACGATCCACCTCGAGAAAGTGACCGTCCTAGAATAAAGCTATTCGAGATCAGCGTTTGAAGTCTTGATCTTCAGACGGTCGTCGACTTCTTTCACGCCTTCCATTCGGGCGACCTTCCGAACCACTAAACCTCTCTCAGCTTCGTCATTCACGACGCCTTCAAGCACAACCGTGCCGTTTTGAGAACTCACTTTTATTTTCATCGCGCGGTCCGCAAGGTCCTCATCTGAGCCAAGCTTCGACAGGATGCCCTGGGGCAGATTGTCGACGCGAAGATTCATGACTGAAGCCGGTCTGTGGGCCTTCGAGTCCCATTTGTTCCGAAGGTTCGGATCCGCTTCCACCCGCTTGGCATTCAACCGCACTTGCTCGTAAGGAGGCAGTCGCCTCTGATCGGATTGATGCAGGGCTCTCGAGACGTCATTGGGTAGATCCTGCTCGGCGCTTGCCGAGCCAAATGCCAGCAAACCCGCCGCGAAAAGAATTCCGGACAGCAGTTTTTTTGTTTTCATGGTTCAGCCCTCCCTGATGTTATTATTATAACGTGGAATTCCAACAAAAGCTCCTCAAGTGGTTTAAGACCGCCCAGCGTCCGCTTCCTTGGCGCCGACGTTACCGACCCTACGAAGTCTGGATCTCCGAGATCATGCTTCAGCAGACCCAGATGGAGACCGCCCTACCCTATTTCCGTCGCTGGATGAGGCACTTCCCGACGATCGAGTCCGTGGCCAAAGCCGATCCTAAAGCCGTCCTCAAAGCTTGGCAGGGCCTCGGTTATTACTCCCGCGCGAGAAACCTTCAGGAGACCGCCAAAAAGATCCTGGACGTCCATGGCGGCGTGTTTCCCCAAAAATTCGAGGACATTCTGTCCTTAAAAGGCGTCGGTCGCTACACCGCGGGGGCTATCGCAAGCATCGCGTTCAATCAAGATCGTCCTATCGTCGACGGCAACGTCCTTCGGGTGCTTTCGCGTCTTTACGCCATTAAAAAACCGATCGATCTTGAAAAAAATAAAGAGTATTTCTGGAAACTCGAAGACAGCCTCATTCCCAAAGGCCGCGCGCGGGACTTTAACCAGGCCCTGATGGAGCTGGGTGCCCTCGTCTGCCTGCCCCAAGATCCACGGTGCTCTGCCTGCCCCGTCCGGAATTCTTGTGAGGCTCTAAAGCGGGAGGAAACGGAACGCTATCCCGTTCGCGCCAAAAAAAGAAAAAAAATCCTTGTACAGGCGGCGAGCCTTGTCCTCTCAAAAGAAGGGCGTTTTTTCATCCGGCGAAGGCCTGAGGGAAAGATCATGGGCGGTCTTTGGGAATTTCCGGAGTGGAAGCTCTCTTTTGACCGCGAGCTCCCGGCGCATGTGATCGAAAAAAAAGTATACGATCTTGCTTTGAAAGAATTCGGATCTTCGCTCTCAAAACCTAAGAATCTCGGCAAGATCAAAAGGCACTACACCCACCACCAAGAAACTCTCTGGCTTTTTCGCTCCCGGCTGGAAGGACTCGAAAAAGCTCCGGCAAAAAACAGCTGGCCGCGAGCCTGGGCGACTGAAGACGACTTCGAGCGTTACCCTTTCTCGTCCGCCCACGCCAAGATCGCCGCTCTGGTCGAGAGCTCCGCATTATGAGCCACAAACACTATTCGCGTGGCATCGCCTGGATGTGCCTGGCTTCTTTTTTATTCGCCATCATGGCGGCGGCCGCGAAATACTGCGGCCAAAGACTTCCCGTCGCCCAGATCATCCTCGTCCGCAGCCTCGCCGGGTCCGCGGTGATCGCTTTTTTGATCTTAAAAAATAAAACGTCGTGGATCGGCAAGGATCCGGGGATCCTCGCAAGCCGCGGGCTCATCGGGTTCACGGCGCTCAGCCTCTACTTCTGGACGGTCACCAAACTGGATCTTGGAACGGCCGTGATGCTGAACTACACCTCCCCGATCTTCGCTCTTTTTTGGGCGCGTTTTCTCGGGGGCGAGCACCCGGGACGGGCTTCCCGCGTGGCGGTGCTCTTCGCTTTTACCGGCGTGTATTTTCTTTCGATGCCGCATTTTGACGCAGAAGTGCCGGCGCTGGCAGCCGGACTTTTGTCCGGCCTTTTGGCCGGAAGCGTGCACGTTCTTATTCGCCGCAGTCATGAAAAAGAGTCGGTGCTGACGATCATTTTTTATTTCACGGTGATCTGCGCGGTTGGGTCTTTGATCCTTCTGGCCTCCTCAGGATGGGTGGCGCCGACGCAAAAAGAATGGCTGGCCCTCGGGATCGTGACGGTGACGTCGCTTCTCGGGCAGTTCGGGCTGACCTATGCGCTCAAATACACGCCGGTGCCCATCGTGACGCCTTTCGGGTATCTTACGCCGGTCTTCGGCGCGGCGCTGGGCTGGATCTTCTGGGGAGCGCCTTTAAATGCGCTCAGTCTTCTGGGAGGAATGCTCGTGATCGTGGGCGGAGTCGTGGTCTACCGCTCTCTCAAGACCCCGTCGGCGGCCAAATCTCTAAAAGTCCCCGACGTATCAGCATGACGCCGATCGCCGCCAATAGGAGATTGAAGATCTTCGAGAGCGTCTGAGATCCCGTCTCTCCGAGGACCTTCGAGAAAGCTATCGAGAAATGCAGGATCACGCCGCAGAGCAGGATATTTGAAACGAGGGACAGCACCGTCGGAGCCCAGCCGAACGAGCTGAGCGAGATCATCGAACTTGTCAGCACCGCCGGTCCCACGATGAGCGGCACCGCCAAAGGCACCACTCCGATCGAATCTTCCGAGATCCGAATTTTCTTCTCGAAAGACAAGAGGTCGCGGATCGAAAGAATGAAAAGGACGGCTCCGCCGGCCACGAGAAAATCCGCGAACGTGATCCCGAGCCACAGGAAAACCAGCCTGCCGACGAGAAGAAAGGACAGCGCCACCAAAAGCGCCGTCACGATGGACAACCGCACCAAGCGCTGCCGCTCGGGCGGGCGCATCTTATGCGTCAGTGACAGGTAGACCGGCAGCATCCCCAGCGCATCCACTGCTACGAAGATCGGAACAAAAGCCAGAAAAAAATTCCGCAACATTAGAATCTCCAATTCTCTGTCATTTCGAGGTCAAAGGCCGAGAAATCTTTCTTTTAAAGCAAGATTTCTCGCTTCGCTCGAAATGACAAAATTTTTCATTCGACGGCGTTTTTCACGTCGTTGAAGAGCTCCGGCGTCGCGGCGTGGTATTCCCCGATAATTTTTCCTTCGGAGGATACAAGATAAGACGTCGGAATTCCAACGAGTCCGTACTCAGCCGCCACTTTCTGATCTCTGTCGAGAGCCACCGGATAATTGATGCCCATTTTATTGATAAAACTTGAAACTTTCGTTGGGGACTCCCCCACATCGACGCCCAGCACCGTGAAGCCGCGTTTTCCATACTCGCTTTGGAGGCGGATGAGCTCGGGGATCTCTTCGCGGCACGGAGGGCACCACGTCGCCCAGAAATTGATCAGGACCGCTTTATTCTGTTTCAGCATATCACCCAGGCTCACCGTCCGGTCTTGCGTGTCCTTTAGAGTGAATAAAGGCGCGGCGGCGTCCCCGGATCCTGAACCGCCGGCCATGCAGCCTGTCGTCAGGACTCCTGTAAAAAAGAGAAACATCAGAAAAAAAACGGCCTGTTTCAGTTTAGAAAAAAATTTCATACGAGCAAACCTCCCATTTTGATGAACAAATATTCCGCCGTGAGGATCAGGACCCATCCAAACGCCTTTTTTATCTTATCAAGCCAAGGCCCCGATCTCGGCAGTGAAGACAAGAGCCCCGCAAAAGTGCCGATCAGGATCAAAAGGAATCCGACGCCGTAACCGAAAACAAAAAGAAGCGAAAATCCGTAAAGCACGTTCTGCCGGGAGCCCACGTAAACCAGGATCGTCGCCATGACCGGCGCCGTGCAGGGCCCCACGATGAGTCCCGAAAGAACTCCGACGGTGAACGCCCCCCAGAGGCCGTTTCCTTTTTGGCCTGGCCGCGGCGCAAAAGAAATTTGAGGGATCTGAAAAACATCGAGCATCGCAAGGCCCAGGACCAGGCAGACGTTGGCGATGGCAAAATAAACCCAGGGGTTCGATCCCACCTGACCGAAAAGGCGTCCCGTCAGTGCCGCGAAAGCGCCCAAGATCGCGTAAGTGATCGCCATGCCGAAAACGTAGACGAGTGATAAAAGAAATCCCTTCCACCGGCTGCCGGCGCTCCGCGCGCCGATGTAACCCAGCGTCAAAGGGATCACCGGGTATACGCAAGGCGTAAAACTCACGAGAATTCCCGCCAGGAAAACTCCCGCGAAAGCCAAAAGAGGACTCGTTTGGATCAGCGATTCGATATTGCTTAAAAGAGAGTTCATGGTTTGCCTTTGATTTTCACTGACCGCAGTTGACCGCAGGCTGCTTGAATATCACGGCCCTTTGAAAAACGCACCGTCGTTTTGACGCCAGCCTGCTCCAAGATCTCCTGAAACCGCACGATGTCCGGATACGCCGGCTGAGCGTGCGGGAACTCCTCGATCGGATTATACGGGATAAGATTCACTTTGCACAACATTCCCTTAAGAAGTCTCGCCAGATCGCGGGCTTCTTTTTCGGACGCGTTGATCCCTTTGATCAAGATGTATTCAAAAGTGATGGCTCTTTTTGTTTTCTTGGCATAACGGCGGCATGCGTCCATGAGTTCCGAGACTGGATAGGCTTTGTTGACTGGCATGATCGTCCCGCGGACGGAGTCGTTGGCGCCGTGGAGCGAGACCGACAGCTCGACCTGCAAGCCCTCTTCCCCAAGTTTCTCGATCTTCGGAACGATCCCGCAGGTCGAGATCGTGATCTTGCGGGCGCCGATGTGAAGGGCTTGGGCGGAGTTGAGCGTACGGATCGTCTTCAAAACCTCATGGTAATTATCGAACGGCTCGCCGATGCCCATAAAAACGATGTTGTTGATCTTCTTCTCGGGGGCGGCGTCGCGCGCCAGGAGCACTTGAGAGAGCATCTCTCCCGCCGTCAGATTCCTGAAAAAACCGTTCTGTCCGCTCGCGCAAAACGCGCAGTGGAATTTGCAACCGACCTGCGAAGACACGCAGACCGTGCTCCTTGTTTTCACAGGCTCGGTCGATTTCCGTGGCGCTCTTCTGGTAGGCCGCGAGTCGTCTGGATCCCCGGTACTTTTTTCCGCGCTCATGCAGACCGTCTCGACGAATTCTTTATCACTGAGCTTCAAAAGAAGCTTCACGCTTTTGTCGTCGTCGGACTTTTCCCTGTCGGCGATCTCCGGCAGACCGATCGCGAACGATTCTTTCAGTTTAGCGCGCAGCGGCACCGAGAGATTCGTCATCTTCTCAAAATCGTAGACGCCCTTTTCGTAAATCCACTGGAGAACCTGGTCTGCGCGATAAGGTTCAAGGCCCAGTTCTTTGAAACGGTCTTTGAGTTCCTTTGGAGTCAGGTCTAAAATATTACAAGTGAGCGATGTCATTGATCTGCCTGAGACGCGTTTTTGTGTCGGTTTCGTCGACCACGGTAAGACTCGTGTTGTCGATCGCAAGGTTTAAAAGCAAATGGTCGAAGTCCGCTCCCAGCCAATCCGCCAAAAGTGCGGTGATGACGCCTCCGTGAGTGACGATGAGGACGGTCTTACCTCTGTTCTGCCGGGCGATCTGACGCACCCTCTCGGTGACCCGCTTCCTGAAATGATTCACGTTCTCGGCCTTAGGGATCACGCAGGCCGAAGGTTTCTTGAGCCACTTCTGGTAGCCCTTGTCGTAAAGGGTATCCACTTCTTCCGGGGTCATTCCTTCCCAATCCCCCAAGAGGATCTCACGAAGCCGCGGGTCGCGATTTACTTTAATTTTTTTATGTTTAGCTATTTCAAGGGTCGTGGAGTAAGCACGGCCAAGATCACTCGAATAAATTTTATCGATCTTCAGCTTTTTGACCCTGCGCCCGAGCAGTTTTGCCTGACGCTGACCCCGCTTTGAAAGCAATGAGTCCGCGTGACCCTGGATCTTATTGTGAAGATTATGCTCAGATTCCGCGTGGCGGACAATGATCAGACGAGTCAACTCAACCTAGGTATTTCTTATAGACCTGAGCGTACTCGCGGTATCGGCGCGCTTGATCGAGATGTTTCTTGGCTTCTTTATCGGTCAAACGGCGAACAACCTTGCCCGGGACGCCAAGGACGAGAGAACGCTCCGGAATCTCGGCATTCTCAACCACCAAAGCGCCCGCCCCAATCAGACTGAACTTCCCGACCTTTGCGCCCGTAAGGATCCTGGCTCCAATGCCGATAAGGACTGAATCTTCCACGACACACGCATGCGCCGTCGCCTGATGTCCCATGATGACGTTCTTTCCAAGGATACTCGGAATCCCATGATCGCCGTGAAGCACGCACCCGTCTTGAATATTGGTCCCCTCACCAACACGGATGGCTCCCATATCGCCTCTCAGGACGGCTGTAAACCACACACTCGAATTTTTTCCGAGAACCACATCCCCAATGACATGCGCCCCCGGGGCAATGAAAGCCGTGGGGTGAATTTTGGGCTTGAGATTTTTGAAAGATCCTATCATAGGCTGGACATTAATCTGCTAAAAAAGATTTACGCATAGACTCATATTTTTTTATGTAATCATTATGGAAAATCATAAATGGCTGTGAGTTGGGAAAACCAGTCATAACTAAAATAGTCGCTATTCTGGTAGCAAAATCATTCTTATCAACTATCGGTTTGGATAAGGCATTATTTGGGTCTTTAATATTTTTAATTGTTGCCTTTATATTATTAATATCAGAATAAAATTTGTTGATCTCGTCATCGGACCTAGTTTCCAGGACTTTCAGCAATTTTCCATAATAGTAATGTGACAGTTCCTCGTATTTTAGAACTACATCCGCAGTTATTTCCGGATTGGATTTTTTATTAAACTGTTGCTTCATAAGATTTATTTGATAGTCTGCCTCTGCTTCAAGGACTTCTTTGATTGTAAAATTTGAACTATCCAGCTTTTTAAATAAATCTCCAAGAACTTGTTTATCAGATAAAGAAAGTGTTGTGGACGATATGGCATCTTTTAACGCTGAAAAAGCGTAATTTTTCATTGCTACGCTGGCAGAAAAGTCTTCGTACCGCCTGCTATTCAAAACGCTTTCCGAAACATCAATCACAAATATATAATTGCCAATTGCTTTGGAAAGGTCCCCATGCGCTTCATGATATCGGCCATCCAGCGTCAAAAATATGGCGAGTCTTTTCAAAGAATCAACGCCTGCAGACCACCTCTTTGCGGAATCAGATGTTATATCTAAATCAAGTTCGGGTAAAACAAAAGTCGCATGATCGGTTTGTTTAGCCGTTTTAATGAATTCTTGATTTTGTTTTAAAAAAGATCCCAACTTTTCGTGATCGCCTTGCCAGCCATTTTCAATAATAAACAAAGCTTCGTTTTGCATGGCCTGATCTTGAAATTCGGGAACAATTTTTATAATCTCCGAAAATTGTTCTTCTTCATGCCCATCACCTATGACGGGAGATACGTCTGATTTTGTTCTCTCGATCCTCTCTATCTCTAAAAGGCTAAAGTCAACCGAACCCCCATCAATCTGAAGAGTAATTTTACCATTACCTTCCTTTAAAATTTTTCCATCAAGAACTGATTTGTTTTTTAGATAAATGGTATCTGCGAAAGATTTGCTTGTAATGGGAAGATTGAAAATAATTACTGATGAAAAAAAGGCTACAAAGAGAACTTTAAGTATCGAATTTTTAAAAGAGAATCTCATAAGATTACTTCTTTAAATCAGAAAGGATGGTTTCAAGTGCCTTAACGAGATCGGGGAGGTCCTTTACGGCGGTATCCCAAACAATGTTGAGGTCCACATCAAAGTACACGTGGATCAAATGATGTCGCATATTGACAATATCCAGCCACGGAACTTGCGGGTATTGGGACCGGACTTCCTCGGAAACTTTACCCGCGGCCTCGCCTATGATTTCTACTTCACGGATGATCGCAAGAACAAGCTGTCGATTTTGATCGAGATCTTGCCTGGATTTGCCTTTTAAAAATGACAGCGCTTCCTTAGCCGCTTCCATCATATGCAGGAGACGAATTCGATCTTTATCCTGCATAGCCCACTTCAGCTTGAGCAAGCACTTCTTCCCTGAAATATTTACTTAGTTCGCCGGGGGTCCTTAAATCGACCCGTCTTCCTAAAATAGCGGATAGATTTCTTTCCATTCTGGATAGACCTAAAAAACCAGGTGTTTTTCCGGTTCGAAATTCCACAAGCACATCCACATCGCTATCGGGTCGAAACCGATCGGACAACACAGACCCGAAAAAGGAGAGTCGCACAATATGATTTTCTTCGCAAAATTCCATGATAGCCTGCTCAGATACCTCAATCTTTAATCTATTCTTCATTCTTAAATACCCCCGACATTAGCCAAAAAGAGTCTTGAAAAATTCACCAATTACTCGGTCAAACTTTAATTAATTTAAACAGAAATTCCACGATAATACAGTGTGTCTGCGCTTAGATCTTGTTCGTGGGGCCATTCGACTCCGCCTGAAATAATGCGGATTTTTTTTAGATAAGATTCGTTTTTGAGCTCTTTAAAAATACCTTTGCTCAAATAAGGCTTCATGTCAAACAATTTGGTGCGGCCATTTTTAAATTTAACATAAAGTCTATGTTTGGGTCGTACTTTAACTTCGGCAACTTGTAGATTCATATCATTACCTCAAAGGGTCGATCTTAAAAATCTTTTGTCCTTCAGTGGCAAGCTTCCAGTCAGCCATCAACTCATCACGATGAATTTCAATCCACGCTTGGACTAATTTTAATTTAGCAGGCTTGATCTTTCCCTCTATTACATTTCCAATGGGAATTGCGATCACCGCGTTCTGCCCACTATACTCTACATGAATATGCGGGGACTTGTGCCGCGCATTATCAAAGTAATACAGTCGTACGAGAATTCCATAAAACATTGAAATGACAGGCATAAGACCTTTCGATTGAAGTCGTTTAGAGCCAATGGCCTTAATCTACCCCTGCCCTTTTAGGGAGTCAAGAAGTTCATACCCTAGATGGCATTAATCCTTTTGAAGACTCGTGTCGATTTCCTCGATCTCGCCGACGATCTCTTCGATCAGGTCTTCGAGGGTCACGAGGCCTATGGCGTGTTCGGTCTTCGGATCCTTCACGATCGCGATCTGGATCTTGCGACGCTGGAACTCCAGAAGGAGCGCCGCAACCTTAAAACTGGGCCCCACGAAAAACGGCGCGCTCATGAGGTCGCTGATGTGGATGAGCGATTTATTCTTGAAAAGATAAAGGAGGTCGCGCACATAGAGGACGCCGACGATATGCCTGGCGTCCCCTTGGTAAACGGGGATGCGGTTGTGGCCTTCTTCCATCAGCAGATTTTCGAGATCCTCCGGGTCCACCTCCAAAGGCACGGCGGTGATCTTTTCAAGCGGCGTCATCACGTCCTGGACCGCCGTGTCGTCGAAATGGAAGATACGCTCGAGCATCTTACGCTCGTTGTCGCCGTAGTAACCCTCCTCTTTGCCGATCGTGATCATCATCCGAAGCTCTTCTTCGGTCACTAGCGGCGAACGCGCGTGCGGGTTCCCCCCAAAAAGACGGATGAGGGCGCTGCTGGCCTTCGTAAGGAGATCGGTCAACGGATGAAATATCGCGATAAAAAAATCGACGACATGCCTGAAGATGAAAGCCGTGCCTTCGGGGTGATTTGTCGCGATGACTTTAGGGGTCAATTCACAGAAGACGATCAGAAAAAGACTCGTGAGGAACGTGACCACGAGGAGCTCCTTCCCTCCCTGGCCAAAAAAATGAGTAAAAAGAACGGTCGAGATCGTGGCGATGGCGGTATTGACCACCGTATTGCCCACGAGCATAGTGGCGATAAGCTTATCCATGCGCGAGACCAGACGCCAAAGCCGCGCCGCGCCGCGTTTTTTCTTCTCCATAAGGTGCCGAAGGCGTACTTTATTGAGGGCGATCAGCGCCGTTTCGGAAGCCGAAAAAAAAGCCGAAAAGAGAAGAAGAACCAGCAGTATGGGTAAAAAAGCGGAGGCTAATGGCATAGACAATTTATGATAACCCAGAACATGAGCTTAATCAATAATTATCAAAAATTACAAAATATTACTACTAAATCGTGTCATCTGTTGACAACCTTCTAAACCCTCACTAGAATAATCCGAATCATGCTTCAAACCGTCCTCTTTTACCTATTGGCATTCGGCGTTGTTTTGTTTGGTCTTGGAGTCGTTCTTTCCCGCTCGGCCATTTACAGTGTTCTGTCTCTGGTAGCGGCCCTATGCATGATGGCGGGGCTCTTCGTGCTTCTCAAAGCGTTTCTTGTGGCGACCCTCCTCATCCTGGTCTACGCTGGCGCCATCCTTGTCCTATTTCTCTTTGTTGTGATGATGGTGGACTACCGCAAACTTTCTTCGGATTGGGGCGGCCTCAAACTGTCGCCGCTTCTGGGCGTGGGTGCGGGTGTGTTGATGTTCATCCAGATCTTCGGCATCATCCGGAGTGTGCGCATCGATCCCGTTTCTCAAGGCGTGCACGGCACTGCGCAGGCGGTAGGAACGGCTCTTTTTAGCACATACGTCCTGCCGTTCGAGTTGACCTCTTTTCTGCTCCTTGCCGCGGTCGTAAGCGTCGTGGTGTTGGCCAAAAAGGATCCGACATGACCCCGACCCTCCACCATTACCTGGCAGTTTCGGCCATTCTTTTTTCCATCGGCCTTGTGGGCATGCTGACACGTCGAAACGTCCTTATGATCCTTCTTTCGCTTGAGCTCATCCTGAACGCAGCCAATCTTTCTTTCGTGAGTTTTTCCTCGTATCTCGGAGACATTTCGGGGCAGGTGGTGGTGTTCTTCACGATGATCGTGGCGGCGGCGGAGGTCACCGTGGGACTTGCCGTGGTCGTCCTTCTCTACAGGAAAAAAGAGACAACCAACATCGAGGAGCTTAAGACCCTCAAATGGTGACGACCGCATTGCCCTGGATCATCTTATTCGCGCCGTTCGCGGCGTCACTTTTGATCGTTTTCTTCTCGCTTCGGGATCCACGCATGTCTTCTAACCTCGCGATCCTGGGGATCCTCACGGCATTTGCCTGCAGTCTGGTTCTTTTTGTTTTTCATCTTCGGTCGCCGCATCACTTTCTGCCCGTGGAAACTCAATACGGCTGGATCGAGGCCGGAAGTCTCAAGATCGTCTTTGGTTTTCTGATCGATCGGTTGTCTCTTCTGATGCTGTTGGTCGTGACCGGAGTCGGAAGCTGTATATTTATTTATTCGACGGAATATATGAAGGGCGATTCGAGCTTTCCGCGGTTCTTTGCCAGCCTTTCTTTTTTCGCGTTCTCGATGATCGGGATCGTGCTGGCGAATAATTTTCTCATGCTCTTTGTTTTCTGGGAACTCGTCGCGGTGAGCTCTTATCTTTTGATCGGTTTCTGGTTTGAAAAACCCTCGGCCGCGGACGCGGGCAACAAAGCTTTCATCGTCAACCGGGTCGCCGACTTCGGACTGGTGCTGGGAATTTTTTACATCTGGATGCTCTCGGGAGCCGGCGGCGCGGAAAGGACATTTGTTTTTTCGAAACTCGAAGTCGTGCTCTCTCAAGGCTTCCAAAACGGCCTGATCAGTCCGGCAGCGATGACGCTTGCCGCTCTTCTTGTCTTCTGCGGCGTCGTCGGCAAATCAGCGCAGTTTCCTTTGTACATCTGGCTCCCCGACGCCATGGAGGGCCCCACTCCCGTGAGCGCCCTGATCCACGCCGCGACAATGGTGGCGGCGGGCGTCTTTCTTTTCAGCCGCACTTTTTTCCTCGTCGCCGGAAGCCAGACGGCGCTTCATTGGATCGCCTGGATCGGAGCGATCACGGCGGCTCTGGCGGCGATCCTCGCGGTCGTCCAGAACGACATCAAGAAGGTCCTCGCTTATTCGACGATCAGTCAGCTTGGCTATATGGTCATGGCGCTGGGCCTCGGCAGCTCCTCAGTGGCAATGTACCACCTCACGACCCACGCCTTCTTCAAAGCGCTCCTCTTCCTCGCAGCCGGCGCCATGATCCACGCACTTCATACGCAGGACATCTGGGAAATGGGCGGCCTTTTAAAGAAAATGCCGGTCACAGCCATTACTTTTTTGATCGGCACGCTGGCGCTTTGCGGGATCTATCCTTTTTCGGGGTTCTTCAGTAAAGACGAGATCCTGACCTTGGCGTACGAGCATGACAAAGCGATCTTTGTTGTCGGCGTGAGTTGCGCGGCGCTGACCGCTTTCTACATGAGCCGCGCAGTCTGGGTCGCCGTTCTTGGGCGTGAAAGATATACGGCGCGCTCTCACGATCACGCTCATACCCATGAGTCACCCGTCATGAGCGCTCCTTTGATCCTTTTGGCGATCTTGTCGACCCTCGCAGGATTTTTTGGCATCCCGGCCTTCGTCTCGGGTGAACACGGACCTCAGGCGCTGAACTGGACCGTCGCCATGATTTCAACGGGCGCGGCGCTGGGCGGCATTCTTCTGGGGACTTTGATCTTCGCCAATTTGAGATCTCAAGAAGACCCGCTCGAAAAAATATTTGGCGGTTTTTACGAATTCGTGGTCAAAAAATATTACCTCGATGAGCTCTTCATCGGGATCGCGGGACTTTTCCAAAATTTTCTGGCGCGGGCGCTCTATTGGTTCGACTGGAACGTGGTCATCCAAAACGGCGTGAACGGCGCGGCGCGACTCACCGCAGGCGCGGGCTCAGCGATGCGTAGAGCGCAGAACGGCCGGGTCCAAACGTATGCTCTGGTCTTCACTTTCGGGATCTTCGCCATCGTGTCCTGGATGGTCACCCGATGATGCCGTCTCTGGGTCTCGTCTCTTGGGCTTTGCTTTCTCCGGCTATCGGAGGCTTTCTTCTTCTTTTTGTTCCCAAGGAAAAGACCGGGATCCTGAAAAAGATCGCGGTTCTGTCCGCTTCTTTGTCTTTCATTTTCGCGGCCACGGCTTTTGTGCTCTATGACCGCGCAGCGAGCGGTTACCAGTTCGTCGATAAGATCTCATGGATCCCGCAGCTTGGCATCTCTTATCACGTGGGGATCGACGGGATCAGCGCGGTGCTGCTTCTGATGACCTCTATCCTGGCCTTGGCCGGCGTCCTCGTGTCCTGCAAGGTCAAAGAGCGTTTGAAAGAGTACCTGGTCTTCTATCTGTTCCTGGTGGTCGGCTGTCTCGGGACCTTAAGCGCGCTCGATGTTTTTTTTATGTATTTTTTTTACGAGACGGCCGTGCTTCCTGTTTTTCCGCTCATCGGCGTGTGGGGTTCGGGCAATAAAGAATACGCCGCGATGAAGCTGACGCTGTATCTGACCTTCGGCGCGGTCCTGGCGCTTGTGGCGATCCTTTCGCTTTACTTTGTGGCGGGCTTGAGATCATTTGATTACACGCTGATCGAAATGTCGGTGATGGGGCGCCCTCTGCCGGCCAGTTTCCAGCACTGGGCGTTTCCGCTCATCATGGTGGGTTTTGGGATCATCCTGACGCTCTGGCCTTTCCACACCTGGTCGCCCATGGGTTACGCGGCGGCGCCTACATCGGTTTCTATGCTCCACGCGGGAGTCCTTAAAAAACTTGGCGCCTATCTCATCATTCGTCTGGGGATCGGGCTCATGCCGCAAGGCGCAGCGGAGTGGATGCCGATCGTCTCCTGGATCGCGGTCATCAACATCGTTTACTGCGGCTTCGTGGCTTACACTCAGAAGGATCTGAAGTTCATCCTCGGTTATTCTTCCTGCAGTCACATGGGCTACATTCTGCTGGGGCTTTCGTGTCTGACGCCCATCGCTCTGAACGGTACGATTTTTTTCATGTTCGCACACGGCATCATGGCGGCCCTCGGATTCGCGCTTGTGGGCTACATTTATGATCAGACCCACACAAGGATGATCAACGACTGGGGCGGTTTCGGAAAAAAGATCCCCTGGATCGCAACCTTGTTCGTCATGATGTCGATGGCATCGGCGGGACTGCCGGGATTCGCGAACTTCGTTGGAGAGGTCATGATCCTTCTCGGCGCCTGGGACACGCACCGCTGGCAGGCGATCTTTGCCGTCGCCGGGCTCGTCATCACGGCGGGATACATGTTGAAGACCGTGCGCGCGACAATGCAGGGTCCTTTTGATCCGCGCTGGGAGTTCGTCAAAGATGCGCGGGGACTTGAACGTCTGCCTTACCTGGCACTGATCGTCATTTTAGTGACGGTGGGTTTCCTGCCTTCGCTCCTTCTGCCGACGATCAGCTCCGGGACCGCCCCCATCCTCGCGCGGGTGGAAAAAGCCGCTCAAATTCATATGGACGCCGATGATGATCTTTAGTTTATTCTCGACGGAGATCGGACTCGTCCTCTTGGCGCTCGGCGTGCTGATCACGAGCCTGTTTCTGAAAGACACCCGGGAACGAGGACGCCTGCTCGCCAACGTCGCGATGAGCGGCGTGGCGCTCCTTTTTGCGCAGCTGGTCTTCCGCTTCGGAACTTTCGGAAAAGCCCTGAACGGGAGCTTTGTGCAGGACGGCCTGGCTTATTTCTTTAAGATCCTCTTTCTTATTTCGGCGTTTTTCACGCTCTTCATGGCCCGACAGTACCAGCCCCGACTCAAAAGAGGCCATGAGGAATTCATTCTGCTCATTCTCTTTGGCTTGATCGGAATGAGCTTTGTGGCTTCAGCCAATGATTTTCTTCTATTCTTCGTCGCGCTCGAGACTTTGACCGTTTCCCTCTACGTGATGACCGCTTACCTCCGAGACAAAACGAGCTCCATCGAAGCGGGCATCAAATATATCATCCTGGGAGCGCTTTCGACAGCGGTATTCCTTTACGGTCTGAGCTTTATCTACGGCGCGACCGGAAGCACCTCTTACGAGGGGATCCGCTTGAAGCTCTCCCTGATGCCCGCAGTGCCCCGATCGTTCACCTTCGGCATGGTGTTCGTGATCGCGTCGCTCTGCTTCAAGATCTCCGCGGTCCCTTTTCAACTCTGGGCCCCGGACGTTTATGAAGGCGCACCGACTCCCGTCACGGCGTATCTGGCGATGGGATCGAAGGCCGCCGGCTTCGCGGCGCTTCTAAGACTCTTATGGACGGTGTTCACTCCCGCGCAAGAAAGTCTCGCGCTTCTTTTAGCGGTCCTGGCGGCTCTGACGATCATTTACGGAAATCTCGGGGCGATCCCGCAGACGAATCTGAAACGCCTTCTTGGGTTTTCAAGCATCGGACACGCGGGGTACCTTCTCATAGGCCTGGCGGCCTTTTCATTCTCCGGGTCTCAAGCGGTCCTTTTTTATCTTTTAAGCTATGTGTTCAGCACGGCGGGCGCCTTCCTCGTGCTCACTTCCTTAAGCCGGCATTTGAAAAACGATGAGATCAGTTCCCTGGCCGGCTTGGGTAAGAGATCCCCGGTGCTGGCGGCGGGAATGCTGCTGGCGCTTTTATCTCTGGCGGGAGCGCCGCCTCTGGGAGGTTTCTTCGCGAAATTCTATATCTTATGGTCGGGGATGGAAGCAGGGCTTCTCTGGCTCGTGGTGATCGGGGTCCTGAACGTGATCACGTCACTTTACTACTATCTCAAAGTCGTCAAAGCGATGTATCTTGAAAAAACTGCAGACGAATCGCCTTATCCAGTGACGCAGACCGAAAAAATATTTCAGTATCTTTCCATCGCGGGAATTCTGGTCTTGGGAATTTTTCAGGGGCCTTTCGTGCGATTTGCCGAAGCGGCGCTTCAGAACTTGGTGCGGTAAGGAACCTCGATATTTTCTTTTTTGAACCTTGAGTGAAGAGCTTTCACAAAGGCGTGCTTGACTGGTCCGGCATCCGAAAATTCCCTCGCCTTCAGGACCGCCGTCCCGCGGACCCCGAATTCGCCGAAAGAATGAAAATGAAACACCGGCTCCGACCCTTTGGCAACGCCAAGGACCTCTTTCGATAAAGAGGCCGCCGTCTCAAGCACGGCTTTCTCGACCAAACCAAGATCCGACCCGTCCGTCACGGTGATCTCCACCGCCACTGCGATCTCACGCGTGGGGAGGCTGTAGTTGGTGAGCACACTCCCGATCAATTTTGAATTGGGAATAATAACGGTATTGTTGGCGCCCGTCCGGATCCGCGTGCTCCTCCATCCGACGTCGCTGACACACCCTTCATCCCCGGACTCAAGGCGAATGAAGTCCCCCACTTGCACCGGTTTATCGATCGAAATGTAGATCCCCGCGAAAAAATTGGAGAGCGTCTCCTGGAGAGCCAAAGCCACGGCTAAGGATCCGATGCCGAGCGACGCCAGGATGGGGGTGATCGAGATCCCGATCAATTGAAGAAAGATCAGGATGCCGAGCCCGATCACGAAGCCCCGTAAGAGCCCTTGAATGACCCCCGAAGACAGCGCGCCCGCCGATCTTCCCGCCCACAAACCCCGTTTTGAAAAATTGCGGACAAAATTGTCCGCAAAAATGACGATCGAAAGGATCAGTAAGCCTTTGAAAGAGATCGTAATGAGCTGGGCGATCCAGGGGGTCATGCGGAGTAAAGAGAAAAGTTATTCGGAACCGTTTTTTTCAAGGGCGCTTGAAACACACGCGTCGGCCTTCGTGATCTTCATCCATCTTTCTTCGGAGAAAAATTTCAGGACAAGATACAGAGGGGGCGTAAAACCCAAAAGCCCCAGGAGGATCGACGCGGCGGCTTTGCCGGCCACAGGCCACGGGGCATACAGAAGAAGCGCCACCTGAAGGATCCCCATCACGTTCGCGTAGACGATCAGGCCGAAGACAACGAGGACCGCCAAAAAACACTGTTTGCGGACCGCCTGCACCAGTTTCACGTAAAAAGACGCGGCTTCGATCTTGGCGATATCGACCGCCGTCTTCTGATATTCCTTGACCAGGCCTATGGAGACGTCGTAAAGAAGGTCCGTGAACTTTTTCTTCAGGTCGACGATCTTGAAAAAACTCATCGTTTAGAATCTCCAAGGATGAACCCCAAAAGGAGTGCGACTGCGGCCGCTCCGCCCAAATAGGGCCAGGGGTTCTTACACACTTCCTTATCCAGCAGATCCGCCGACTCCCGGACCGCTTCTTCGGACTCGCGAATGGCCTCCTCGATCGTTTCGCGAATCTCTTCAAAAGCGTCCCGTTGACCGCTGACGGAACCGACCACCGCATCTTTCAGGCTGGAATACTTGTCGGTGAGGATCCTTGAAAACTCCTCTTTTTTAAGCTTCGCGGCGTCGTTCAAAAGATCGAGGGCCTCGTCGAGTTTACCCAGCGAATTCTGGGTCTCATGGGAATTCATCGGTGATCACGCTCCTTTTGACATTGATCCACTCGTAAGCATTGTACACTTCCGGAAATGAATTTCAAATAGGTAGAATTACCGCTGGGCCAAAAGGGCCTGTTCGGCGGCATAACGGGATGCCGCCAGGTTCGCCAGATAACGTTTCACGGTATCTCTTACCGATTCCAGGGAGGGCAGCATCGTTTTTAGAACCGCAAGGCGGGTTTCTCCGATCACCCGAGTGATCAGGCGCTCCTCATTCTCAAAAGAAGAGTTGCCGTTGTTGGCATCTGTGATCCACTGATCCAGATAGCGAAGCATGAGATTGAGGATCTTGTCATGAAGGTCGCTCTGATAGGGGGTGTACATCTGCACCAGCTCCTCGGGAGTGGGGACCTCTCCTTTTGGTTGGATCGGCTCCGGCGGGCGCGTCCGAAGCGCCGTATCGATCGATTCAAGGACGCCTTTTTCATCGCTCTTCAAACGATCGGAAAAACGCTCCAAAATAAAATCCTTGAAAGATCTGAGCTTTTCTTTGATCTCTTCGATACTGAATTCCTTGGTGACGAACGACTGCGCTTCTTCGACCGAAAATTGTGACGCTTCCAATCCCTGGGCAACCTCTTCGCGATACCCGTGCTGGATCTCCTCATCGGAGAAATCCGTGACTTCCCGGATGTTTCCGTAAGCGAAATTCAAAATATTCGAATTGGATTGAAAATAGATCTCCCCGGGAGAAACATTGACGATGACTCCCTCGAACCTTTCGCCGGACTTAAGCACGACCGTCGAGGCAAAGGAAGTATGCGTGGCGATCACAAGAAAAATCAGACTGAACAGAGTCTTCATTCTCATAGAACAAAGTTTATACTATAACTTGCTTAAAAGGAAGGGCTTATGCTTTAATTTGTATCTGGGTGACGACCCGGTCTCGGCCCTCGGCTTTGGCCCGGTAAAGCGCCGTGTCGGCCGCCCTGAGCAGCGCTTCGGGGCTGGCGCCATGATCGGGAAACACGGCGACCCCGAAAGAAAGCGTGATCGTCCCCAAAGGCTTGTCCTGGTAGCGGACCTCAAGCTTTTTGACTTCATCTCGCAGAGCTTCCGCCCTTTTTTTTGAATTTTCAAGGGTCGCCTCGGGAAGGATCAACACGAACTCCTCTCCCCCGAATCGGCAGGCGATATCATAACCGCGGACCCGGCTCTCGAAAAATCTCGACAGAGAGACAAGCAGAACATCCCCCGCTTCGTGCCCGAGAGTATCGTTAAATTTTTTAAAATAGTCTATATCCGCCATCAAAATTCCTATATTTTTTCCGCTGCGCCTGGCGCGGCGAAGCTCAAGCTCTAGGAATTCCTCCATGTACCTGCGGTTAAAAAGGTGCGTCAAAGGATCGCGGATCGCCTGGTTCCGGAGTGTCGTGCGGAGTTTGATATTAGAGAAAGCCAGGCCCGTCTGTTCCGCCACGGCCGTCGCCAGCTGTTTTTTAGAATCGGTCAGAACATCTGAACCCGACAGTGACGGTCTCAAATGAAAAAGCCCGATCGATTCGCCCTGGGCCATCATCGGCACGCAGATAAAATCCGTTCCTGCCGCTTCTCCCAGATGCCGGCAGCGCAGCTCGCTTTGTTCGCCTTCAAGAACCGTGAGCCGGCCGCTGCGAAGGGCCAGACAGTCTTCCGGAGAGAACATGGGCAGACTCGAAATGCCGCCCCATTCGGCGGCTGTCTCCACCAGCGTGCGGTTCTCGTTCAGAAGATAGAGGGAGCCTGAAAATCCCGGAAATAGCTTCTGAGCTGAACCGGCGACAACTTGGCTCGCCTCCTCGACATTCACGCAGGTCTGAAGAAGTTCCCCGAGCTGGACCAAATGGGAAGTTTCGAGATTCCGCTCTTTTAGCTCTTCAACTCTGCCGGTCAGTTTCTGGTTGACCTCTTTTAAGTCCAGATCCGCTTGATGACGTTCCTTGTCCAGCCTATAGAGAGCGCTGGAGTTCCACCAGACAACGATAGTAAAAATAATGATGTTCGCCATCGTGAAAAGACCGAGCCCGACTTCCGTATCGTAAAATCCCGTCCGCTGCCCCTGCAAACACAAAATGCTCAAAATGATGGGCAGGAAGATCGCCGTGCTCAAAAGACTGCGCGCCGCGCCTCCGGCCACGCTCAGATCGGTGATCACGGCCATGAGACCCCGATTCGGCCTCGACGCGAGTATCCCGAGACTCAGCAAAATGAAAGCTAACGCCGTGTGAAGCGCCATGGGGATGTACGCTTGGGACACCCGCGTGAAAGAGATCGCGTTGTAAGTATAGCCGGTCACGACCAGGATGCCGGTCAAGCCGAGAAAGCATGCCAAATATTGCGACGGCCGGCGCTTATTCCTTGTTTCCACATCGAGCGTCATAAGAGCGGCCCCGGCAAGAATAAAGTTAAAGGCCGTATTGGGAGCCATACGGTTGTCGCCTAGTTTTTGGCTGAAAAAAAACGTATCGAGTCCGAAACTCCAGCGAAACCAGTAACTCACCAGGCGCACCAGCGCGATCAAAACGATCGCCGCGATAAAAAAACCTACCAGAGTCGGAATGCGAGTCTTTTGTTCTGCGGGCGGCTCGGTCCGCAGAAGCCATAGAACGATCCCCGCCAAGATAAAAGAGACTGCCGTGGCGGGATTCATGGCGACAAAACCCGCTACCAGGCTTTTAAGCATCGTGGAATCGAAGGCCCAACCGTAAAGAACGCCGGCTCCGATCAAAATAACGAGCGTGCTTGAGATCAGCGCGAATGCCCTGAAGGACCGGAGGAGTGGAGTGTCGGTTGGGAGTTTCGTGGAAGAGACCGACGATCTCATGCTTTTTTAAGACGGTCTATCGCGGGGGCTATCTTTTCGGGTGAAAAAAACGGTGGGGAGCAGGCCCGTTTGGCGCAGACAAAAGCAGCCGCTTCTTCGAGTTCGGGATAATCCACGTCGGAGTGCGGCAGAGCGCCCTCGCGGCGGTCCCACCATTCCACGCGCCGGTAAACAGAAGGGTACCCCAGCGCGGCCTGATAAAGCGCCTTAGCCTTCGGGTCGTCCTTTTTTCCGACCACGGTCAGATGCAGAGGGTCCGAGCCCAGTTCTTCATCCGCCGATAGGATACCGGTCAGAAAACCCCGTCTTGAGAGAACTTCGTCGGAGGCGAGAAACCGCATGGCCGTTTCGGCCATCGAGCGGTAACTGGTCCGGCCGGTGGCGTGAAAAAGTTTATTCGTGAGTCGCGCGACCTGCGCGTTTTCGGAAACGTTCTTCACCGCGTCGCGAAAAACTCCCTTGGCCTCTCCTGAGGGAGCGCTCGAGAAATAACCCGCTTCTGGATCGGCGTCTTTTTTAAAAGAACGCTGAATAAAATCCGCCGCGTTTTGCGCGTGGATCAGCCACTGCCGGTCGCCGGTGGACTCATAGAGGGCCAAAAAAGCCTGGGCCATCGAGAGCGTATCACCGAGATATGGACCGGCGGCGTCCTGGACATCGTGCCTGAAACCGCCTTTTTCTGAAAGACGCTCGGTCAAGACCCACTGGGCCGCGGTCAACGCCTTGGCCAGATATTTTTCCTCCCCTGTCGCGTCGTAAAAAGCGGCTAGCGCTCGGATCATCCAGCCGTTCTCACGGGCATAAAGATGGGTATCCACTTTGGGCATACGACCGAGATGGGCTCTTTCATCGTCTTTAAGAGAGTAGAAAGAATAGCCGTTGAACTGCGAATCCACGTCCGCATCCTGGCTCACGTAAAAAGCGCCTTCCGAGCCGCTCAAATATTTCAGCGCATAATCCAGAGTGGCGTGCGCGGCTTCGTAATACCGCGGCTCGACAAAAGCCGAGTAAGCCAAAGCGTACCATCGGACATAATCCGCCTGGATCGAAAGGAGTTTTTCATAATGCGGAGATTTCCAGTCCTGGGAATCTGAATATTGATAGAAACCACCCCATTCGTGATCCAAAAGGTTCAAAGCCTCGTCCAGTGTCCGTCGTGCCATGGATCCCTCGTCGGGGTCCCCGTTTTCGGCCCGGTCGATGGCATATTCGAGGCTGTCCGCGTCGATGAGTTTATGGACAGTCCCCCAACCGCCGAACTGCGAGTCATAGGAAGCGCGGTGGTCCGCCTCAAGCCTGGTCCTTTGTTCCGGATCCAAGACGCTTCGGTCTTTGGCCTTGACGGGATCTTCTTGAAATACGGAAGGCCCCGGCGTCGGATCTTTGATGATGGCGTCCAACATGGAAGCCATGGGCTCAGGCGGAATATAACCTCGCCTTTTAACGATCTCATGCCCGTCGGCCGAAAAAACGATCGTCGCCGGCCAACCCCAGTTTTCATAGCGGACGGATAGATCCGGGAACGCGTCTTGGTCCACACTCACGGCGATGTATTTGGAGCCGATCAGCTCCATGACCTTCGGGTCACGGTAGGTCGTGTCCTCCATGACGTGGCACCAATGGCACCAGACGGCGCGCAGGTCGAGGAGAACGAATTTATTCTCTTTTTTTGCCCGCTCGAAGAGGTCCGGCGACCATGTTTGCCATTCGATATCGGCGGAAGCTTGTGAAAGCGAGATAAAGAAAAGGAACGCGAGGAAACCCGCGGTTTTTTTCACGGCGAAGCGGCGCCTGTCTGCCGGTAGGCAGAGCTCTTTTCGGCGAATTCACATCGGCTGATGAGGCCGTCCCGAATCCAGCCATGGAACCACGAGGCGATGGGAAGCTCTTCGGCTTCCGAAACTTCGGCAAGCTCCTCACAGGCGGCGCCCAGAGTTTCTCCGGCCAGGAGCGTCTCGACCAAGCGGCGCTCGTCGGAGCTCATGAGTTCGCACCGCACCTGGTCGCTCAGGCGGCTGATGAGGACATTCTGGGGATTCCCCTCGAGCGTAATTTTGGCCGAGGCCGCTTTGTCGCGTCTCGACTTCCAAAGGTCCAGCACGGGCCACTCAGACGCGAGCGTCCTAACGGAGGGCTTGAAATGAAATACGCATCGCTCCCAGTCTTCCGACGAGATCCCTTCAAGACCATCTTTTGTCAGGGTGTTCTCGGTATCGACAGCGTGAAAAACTTCCCACAGGGCCCATTCGAACTTTGCCAGATCCGGCAGAAAAGGCGCCTTTTTTGAAAAGCGGGAATTTTTAAGAAATTCCTCCAGATCCTTTCCGGCGTGATTAAGATTATAATCATCCGCCCCGTGACGCGCCGCGTACTCAAGGCAAAGAGTTTCGAATGTGTCTTCATCAAACGCCGCGCGCAGAGTCTCGTACACTTCAATGATCGACTCGCGCACTCTCGCGGGGTATCCCTCCGCGTACACCTCAAGCCTTTCGTTTCCGGTGGCGTGACCCTGCGGATTGAGCAGTAGATCCAGTTCTTTCTGTTTTTCTCCGGAACCTCGGATGCGTGTTTTGAACAGTGATTGCGCCTCTGCGAGGGGGATCTGAAAAGCTGAGGAAGCATTGTTAGAAGTTAGAGGTCCGAGGCTGGAGGCACGATCATTTTCGCTTTTGCTTCCCTGCCCGTCCGGTAGGTGGGCGACTCCCGACTCCCGACTTCTAACTTCATGGCGCCGATAGATCACTTTGGCCCGCTCGACCTCCGCATTCAGTTCCTCAAAAGGCGGGATGTCGTCGTCCCATTCGACGAGCGTTGAGATCGGACCCCATCGACGCAGAGCTTCCTCGTAGAGAGCCCAGACCTTGTCGATGATGGGGCGGCTGTGCGTGTCAAAAAGAAAATCACCCTTGTCGGTATGCCCGGCCAGATGGATCTGTCCGATCCGTTCTCCTGGGATGGCCCTCAGATATTCAAGAGGATCGAAACGATGATTGACCGCGTTGACGTAAATGTTGTTCAAGTCGAGAAGGATGCCGCATCCTGAGCGTTTTGAGACTTCGGATAAGAATTCCCATTCCGGCATCGTGGAATGACGGAAGGTCACATAAGTCGAAACGTTCTCGAGCAAGATCCGGCGGCCGAGAGTCTCCTGCACCTGACCGACCCTAGAAACGACATGACCCAAGGCCTCTTCGGTAAAAGGAAGCGGCAGAAGATCGTGCAACTGCTCGCCTTCGGTGCCCGCCCAACACAGATGATCCGACACGATGAAAGGGTCTATCCTGCCGATGAGGGCTTTGAGTCGGGCGAGATAATTCAGATTGAGAGGATCGACGGAACCGATGGAGAGGGCGGTTCCGTGAAGAGCGACAGGATAGCGTTGACGGACTTTCTCGAGGATGTGGAGCGGCCGGCCGCCGGTGTCCATGTAATTCTCCGAGATGGCCTCGAACCAATCAACTTTCGGCCAAGATCCGGTGACGGTCGGGTAATGTTGGCTGCGAAGCCCCATCCCGCAGCCATGACTTTCTAATGCATGCTCTTTCAAGCAATTTCTCCTGTTTTACACCCCTGGGGAGGTAACCCTACCACCCCAGGGGTGGAATTCAGGTTGCCTTAAACGGCGACGGTTCCGCCGATTTTCTGGCAGGCTTCAGCCGACGTTTTGACCCAGCCGGTCCCCTTGCAGGCGTTCTTACCGGCGCAGGAGTTGCCCTTGCCACCGCAATCGCCCAACCCTTTGCAAGCGTTCACGCCCACGCAGTTCACATCAGCGGCAAACACGTTTCCCGCGGACATCGCGACACCGGAAACCGCCAAAAGTCCGGCCACAGACGCGGCCAACAGCATCTTCTTCTTGTTCAACTTCGCCATTTTGATTAGGCTCCTTTTTTATTTGTTATTGAGACAGAATGCCTTCTGCCTCGATCGTGATCACGACTTCTTCCCCCACCAACAATTGGCCTGTTTCGAGGGCTTGGTTCCAGCTCAGGCCAAAATCCTTGCGATTGATCTTTGTCGTCGCCGTGAATCCCGCGCGCACGTTCCCCCACGGGTCCTTGCCGACCCCGTGGATCTCGAGGTCTAAAGTCACCGGTCTCTCAATGCCGTGGATGTTGAGAAGCCCCGCGAGTTTAGCGCCCGTGTCCGTGGCTTCGGTGACACCGGTACTCTTAAACTCGATCTTCGGATACTTCTCGACCTCAAAGAAATCAGCGCTGCGCAGATGCTTGTCGCGTTCAGGAACGTTGGTGTCGATGCTCGTCACGTCGACGGAGCCCCGGGTCTTCCAGGTCTCGGGCTTGCCGGGCTCGTATTCGATCTCGCCTTTGAAGCTTTTGAAATGGCCGGTGACGTTGGAAAAAAGGTGACGGATCTTGAACGAAACAGCCGTGTGGTCGGGATCGACCTTGTAGACAGCCGCTTGAGCAGTTTGAGAGAGAGAAAAAAGAAGAAAACCCGCTAAAAGAACGCCAAAACGACGAACGGCTCTCATGAACGAACCCTCCTTTTCTGAACTTCTAGTATGATAGCCAAATACGGCGGGAAGTAAAGAAAATTGCTTATTTTTGAAAGGCTCTGTCTAGGCTTAAAGACCTGTCTTTGAGCCGCCAAAGCGCCAAAAAAGCGACCCAGAAGCCAAGGTCCAATAGGAGGGTGGCCCAAACCGGGAGCAAAAAGTGTTTCCCAAAACAGCCGCAGTCCTTGAGAGGGATCCCCCGCGCCAGCGACGAGCCCAGGGAGAAAATAAATAATGAGTTCAGCGTCCAAAGAAGGACCAGCGCCGGTTCCGCCCAGAGACCCAGCGCCAGAAAAACGCCTCCGACAAACTCGCCCCAGGGAAGCATCACCGACAAGAGCCGCGCCGTTTCGCCGCCCACGATCTTGAATCCAAGAATGATCGAAAGAAACTCCTGAGACGGCTGGAGCAATTTGAGGCTCCCTGAAAGAGCGAACGCCGCTCCCAAAAGGATCCTCAAAAAAGCCGGGCGGAAACGCCTCACGACCCTCCTTCCTTTTTTTCGGGAAACGCCGCCTCAAGCTCCCCTTTGAGCGCCTCGAGACCTACCACCATTTTACCGTTCATGAAAAAGGTCGGAGTGCCTTTCACGCCGAGATCCATGGCCTCGTCTTTTTCCGCGATCACCCTTTTTTTCACAGCCTCGTCCCGGAGGCAAGCGTCCAATTTTTTCACATTCACCCCGATCTCCTTGGCGTAGGAATGAAAAAGATCGTCGGGAGAGCTCGATGAGACCCAGTCTTTTTGCCGTTTGAACAAGATCTCGTAGAACGGCCAGAATTTCCCCTGGGAGGCGGCGCACTCGGCATAAATGGCGCTCTTTAAAGCAAACTCATGCGTCAGGATGAGAGGCCGGAACCGGATCTGCAGATAGATCTTTGACGGATATTTCTCGAGGTATTCTCGGACGACTTCCGACGCAAGGCCGCAGGTGACGCACTGAAAATCAATGTATTCGACGATCCAAAGCGGGGCCGAGAGATCTCCTTTCGCGCGGCTTGACATGCGCCGGTCCATGACAAATTTTCCCTTGGGCCCTGTTAAAAAACGGAGCCCTTCGACGGAGGCGTAACAAGCGACGAGGACAAGCGCCGAGACGAGTATCTTTTTACGAGGCATTGATTTATTTTAGCGGTTGGAAAAGCCCTGCGTCAAGCCGGTTTTCCCCAGAGGAAGCCTTGGCCGTAGCGAACGCCCAGACGTTTCAAAGCCTCGAGGTCCTCACGGGTTTCGATGCCCTCGGCGATGACTTGGATCTGGAGGCTTGCGGCGATGCGCAGGATGCGTTCTATCGAGCGGGCTTTGATCGAATCCCGGGAGACTCCGATGACACAGCGCTTGTCGATCTTGATGATGTCCGGATCCAGGAGAATGAGGCTCTCGAGACTCGTTTTTCCGAAGCCCACATCGTCGATGGCCACACGTATCCCGGCCTCCTTGAACTCACGGACCGTCTCCGAAAGGTGCGCCGGATCCCCGATGATCTGTTGCTCACTGATCTCCACGCACAGATTGCGTAAAGACTGTTCGTCGTGAAATTCGGCCACCAGCGACTTCACGGGGATGTCGAGCATGGTGGAAGGAAAAATATTCAAGTGGCACTGATACTGCCCCGCCAGAGGAAATGCCGCCTTGAGGCAGGTCTTGAAGCAGGCGCGATCGATGATCGGCAGGATCTTCGCTTCGATGCAAACCGGAAAAAAATCATCCGGCATTTCGAACCCCGGAACCGACATGCGGCTTAAAAACTCATACCCCATCACTTTCTCATCTTCCAAGGTGTAGATCGCCTGTTTTACGGCACGGACCGCTGTTTGCTTGTCGACGGCTTCGAGGATCTCCACGACGGACCGCTCCAGTTCGTTGACCGGACGCGAGTCGTCTCCTTCAGCCGATACGCGGTTCTTTCCCCCGTGTTTGGAGCGGTGCAGATAAAGATGGGACCTCGACACGAGCTCATCGATCGAGACCGTCTGATCCGAGACGTTCACGACGCCGAGGCTGGCGGAGATCTTAACGCTTCCGGATGAGAAGAATATGGGCGTCTCCGAAACCGCAAGGCGCAGCTTCTCGGCGATGCGCATGGCCTCCATGAGCTTTGTTTGGGGCAGAAAGATCATAAATTCGTCTCCCCCGATGCGCGCCTGATAATCGGACACGCGCAGCACTTCCTTGATCTTCAAGGCCACTTCTTTGAGGATGATGTCCCCGACCGCGTATCCCATTTTGTCATTGATGCTTTTCAAATTGTCGAGGTCCATCAAGATCACGACCAGCCCCGTGCCTTGACGACGCGCCCAGGCCACTTCGCGCGTCAACACTTTTTGAAGCCCGCGGCGGTTTAAAAAATTGGTCAGAGGATCCATATGCGCCAGAATGTTCAAACGCTCGTTGGCATCCTTAAGCTCTGAGTTGGCGCGCATCAATTCCTGGGTCTGGCGCGCCAGGATCTCCTGAGTTTCGGAATTTTTTTGACGTTCGACAAAAGCCGATTCTTTGCTGCTTAGCGATTGGACTTTTTCAAAAACAAGATCTTTTGCGCGCTCTTCTGCCTGACGGATGGTCCAGGACAAATAACCCGACATGGCCGCCGATAAAAGGCCCACGCTGCATAGAAAAAGGCCCAAGAACATATTCTGTTTGACAAAAATAATCGAAGGCAGGACGTGACACACAAAGTCTACGCTTGCCATGCCGCCTGTGAGCACCCAAAATCCAAGGATAAGGAAGGACGCGGACGCTAGAGTTAGCGTCAGGCGCGGAAGAACAATTTTTGAATGAGAACTTTTATTCAACATTGAATATCACTTTATTATCAAATAGTATGCATTATTTATCATCATTATTCAAGTATAATAAATATTATAATATACTCATTATAAAGGGGTTATGAAAAATAGAGTTTAACAAATCTATTTTATGCTATAATCGCGTTTTAAGGGGAGGAGTCATGAAAAAAAAGTCATTCATTGCGGGACTGTTACTTCTTTTAACTATGAACGCCTTTGCGGGTCCGGATCGTAGCCAACGCTGGGACATGGGTTTCGACATGGCCAGATACGATGGACGAAGCAACAATCTCGGCGAATCTCTTCTTCTCTCGGGAAGCGTCTCTTACGGCATGAATGAAATGCTGGCGTTAGGAGTCTCCGGAGGTTATACCAACGTTGGTTTTACGGCCAATCCTGCCAGTGGTTTGATCGAGGGGTCGGATCTGACCGTCACGCCTCTTTTTGGCGAACTCATTCTGCGAGTACCCACCGGTGACCAACCCTTCACGCCTTACTTTGTCGGCGGACTCGGCGCGATGCTCACCCATCCCTCAGGCACGGACGAGCTCCTTCGGAACAACGCCAACACGCGCTCGCATGACGCCTTCGCTGGAAAAGTCGGCGGCGGACTTGATTGGCGGGTCAACGACCGATGGCTTTACAATTTTGAGATCGGTTATGTTTCTACCGGCGCCAGGCTCGAAGTCTTCAACACCAGCACAGGCGCGCAGATCGAAAGCAACGATCTTGATTTTTGGTACCTGGGCGGCGGGGTTAAATACGTTTTTGATTAAGAACGGTAGCGGGCTTCCGCCAGAGAGCCCGGCAGAGGTTCGGGCGGGTTCACTTTCCCCGTAAAGCGCTCGAAAACACCGTCAAAGTCGTTATCGTACGATCTTTTAAGAAAAGGCGCCCGCGGGCCTTTGCGTCCGGCGCCGTTGGTAAGCACCGTCCGACGGTCCGGCCTTCCATCCAGATTCCTATCGCGGTCCCAACGGTATACCACCCCTTCTTTGAAATACCTCCAGTAATTCGGTTGTCCCTTGGCGCTTAGATCAAAAGCTTCTTTCCAGATATTTCCCGTGGGGTCATAGGTCAGCCAGCGGTCCGTTCGTCCGTCAAAATTAGTGTCTTCTTCGACCCGTTCTCTTTGCCCCTGGCGGTAATAAACAGATCGATCCGTTTTTCCATCATGGTTGGTGTCGATGAGCATCTTCTCTACGCGCTTTCCGGCCGCATAGAAGACCTCGGCCTCAGCATAACCGTCGCCATTCAAGTCCTTTTTGACGACGGATTCAGCCGCTTCTCCCCAGAGGGTCGCAAAAACCGCGGCTGACAGGATGCCGATGATGAGCCGCGGCCGGTGCCGACTGAAAAAATTCATCCTTTTGTCTCGATGGCCACCTTTTTGATCCCGAGCTTCCGCGCCTGGTCAAGCACATAGATCGCGCGGCCAAGATCGGCTTTTTCATCTCCATTCAAAAGGATCACGGGGTCTTTTTGCCGTGTCTTCAATTCTTTAAGGTGGTCCGGAAGCTGCGCGGCACTGATCTTGATCTTATTGAAATAGATCTCCCCTTTTTCCGTGATGGTGACGGCTGTATAGGGGTCGTTCTGGGCCTGCCGGGAACCGGTCTCGGCGCGCGGGAGATTGACGGCGATCCCCTGGCTTTTCACCATTGAAAGAGACACCATCACGAACGTGGCCAAGAGAAAAAAAACGATGTCAATGAGAGGAATGATCTCGATGCGCGCGCGGCGCTTGGAGCGCGGCGATGGGATGATCATTTTCCCCGGCTTGATTTCAGCAGAAGCTCCAGGTGCGTGGAAGCATCTTCGATCTCATGACGAGCTTCTTCGAGACGGCTGTTCAAATAATTAAACGGAATAAGCGCCACCACCGCGATCCCCAGGCCGAATGCCGTGCCGATGAGCGCCTCAGCGATGCCGCCGGTGATCACCGACGGGGCGTCCAGCTCGCGGCCTCCCAGGATCCCAAAAGCGTGGATCATTCCCGTGACCGTGGCCAGAAGTCCCAAAAGGGGCGCCAGGGTAATCACGGTATCGAGCACCGAAAGACCCTGATTGAATTTTTTCAATTCCCGATTGGCGGCGGCTAAGAGCGCGCTCGAAAAAGACTCGGCCCGATGTTTCAAGCCGTAAGTCAGCGTGCGGGCCACATAATCACCGCTGTCTTCCCCGAGTTGCAGCGCCTGGTTGATGTCTCCTGCTTCGACACTGGATAAGATCGCCTCCACCGTTTTCGGACGCCGAGCCAGACGCGCCGATGCGATGAAAAAAAATCGCTCGAGGACCACGGCCAGAGAGATCACGGAGGTCATAAAGAGGGGCCACATGATCGGGCCGCCTTTTTGAAAAAGATGAAGCACGAAGTCCCCCTTTTTAGAAAGGTTCTTGAAAGTCCGTACGATTATACAATAAATCGCTTAAGGTTCGTTAGAAAGCCGATTTTTTTGTGTGACTTGAAAACGCAGGGGTTTGCCGAGAGCCAGCCGCGTCTGAGCGTCCAGCGCCGGGAGCGCCCCAAAAAAAGTGGCGATAAAAGGCACAAAGAGCCATTCCAGTGTAAAAACAATTTTTTTAAACAAGGAGAGCTTCGTCTTTTTTCTCGGCAAGAGAAGCAAGCTCAAAACGATCGAAATGGCGAACGACAAAAGCGAAAGATTAAAAATGATGCTGGTAACGCGCTGAGATCCGTAATAAAGAACTGAATTCGAAAATTCACGACTCGAAAAAAATGCAGGCACCCAACCCATCAAGGTCAAAAGAAAAGCCCAAGTCGCCCAGGCCACGTGTCCCTCTAGGAGCTTGAACAAATGCCCCGCTTTATCGTAAAAGCTGATCCGGTCGGATTTAAGAAAAGCCCTCGCAACCTGAGGAAAATTTTCCACTCCCCAGGCCCAGCGTCTTTTTTGCCGGTAAACGTTGCGCGCGGTCTTCCACCAATTCTCGGCAGTGACGGCGTCCATCGAAACGGTCTCATACATCGGGACGACCCGATAGTCTCCGTCGAAATGAATGAACGATTTCCAGAAGATCGCGGAGTCATCTGAGATCATGTCCACGGGCCAGTAGCCCACATCTACCAGGGCCTTGAAACTCATGCTGTGGCTCGAAAAAGTCACTAGTTTTTCGGCGTTCGCCGCCTCGATGAGAAGAAAAAATGAGGAACCTGTCTCGAGCACCCTGGCAAATCCGGGCGCTTCCCAGATATTGTTGTGATACACGGGGATCGGTTGGAAACTCGCTCGCTGGCGATCCGGACAGATCATGAAATGGTATGTGAGACACGCGAAGTACTGCCGGCTCGCGACGGTGTCCGCGTCGAAACAGGAAACGACGACGTCGGCAAATGCCGTCCCCTGGGCTTCGAAACGGGCCGCCGCGGCCCGGGCGGCATAGGTTGTATTGGCGCCTTTGACTCTGGTCTCGCCCGGCAGCCCATCCGGATGAACGGTCACCAAAAAATCAAGAAATTGCCCGCGGTATTTTGAGGCGATCCGCTCGGCACCTTTCTGAACCGCTTCGGAGGCCCGTCCTTCCACGGCAAGTATCACAAGGATCCTTTCTGTGGGAAAATTCTGCTCTGTCAAACTCCGGATACCGGGCTCAATGATATCCTCAGTCTCCCCCGCGACCGGAATGATGGCCAAATGCCGGATCGAGGCGCTGGCCGGGATCCGCGGGGACTTTTTAAGGAGCCGTTCAAATTCTTTCTGCCTGTATCCGGCTGAGATCGCTCGGACGTCGCGCTCGTCGATCGCGCGGATCTGGTCCATCCAGTCCGTCTGCCGTTCCGCGTGAAGAAATCCGTAAGAAATGACTAAAAAGATCGTGGCGTAAAAAAGACGCATGAGCCAGTAAAGATCAAAAGCGATGATGAATATAGCGGCAACAATGGGCGCTCTGAAAGAAAGGACGCCGAACCCCACCAGGATCCCCCAACTGAGTGCTGCCGGCAGGACTTCGAACAGTCGCTGGAGCGAAGCCTCCCTGCCTTTTAATCCTTGAGCGGAATAGTGAAAATTCATGCGCCGGCTTTCTCAGGCGTAAACAGCGGGACTTCGTTCTTGGGCAAGAGCCGGACGACACAAAAATGCCCTGTGTATTTTTCGATAAAATACAATTGTCCCGACTTTTCCCGGTAATAGACGGAACTGCCCTTTTTGACCTCGAAGCATTCTTCAAGTCTGGGTTCAGCGCCAAAATCGGGGTCGGCCTCCATGATCAGCACTTTAGAACCGTCACGGAAGAGTACGTGAGAATTGCCGTACACAGGAAAAGTCTGCGCGGCCCGACGGCTTTTACCCGTCAGAAGACCGACCGCGTCCGCCAGTTGAAGACTGGGACCCCGGTCAAAAGGCGAATCCTCCGCCGCCACAGACGAAAAATTTTTCTTCTTCAGATCGTAAAGAAAAAGATCTCGATACACCGGCCCTTTTGCCAAAAAAAGAAACCGGTCGTCTCCGGCGGCGATCAGATCGGTGAATTCTTCCGCGGACAGAAGTTCCTTCTCCCAGGAATCGGGCAAAAGAAGTATCTTTTCAAAATGCGCCGCTTTCTCGGCGCCGACCCGGATCGTACGCGTCCAGGTCCGGTAGTCTTTCAAAAAAATCTCTACCTGATAATTTCCGGGTAAAAGACCCGTGATCGATGCCGGAGTTTTCTCAGTGAAGCGCTTATTCTCAAGACGGATGGTGGCGCCTACCGGGAGAGTGGCCAGATGAATGAGCCCTGTTTTCTCAAGACCTTTGCCGGCGCCTGGCTCAAAAATGTAGCCCAGGGCGTACAACACGATCAGCGGGCAGACGACGCAGTAAACGGCGCTAAAAAAATAAAAAAGCGCTCTTCTCAAATGAGGCATGACAACTCTAAACAGGTTTGAGGCGCGAAGGAGATCTTAAAAGAAAAACACCAAGCGCCAGAACCGCCAGGGACGAGATCACACCGCTCACGGCGAAAGCAAGCCGGGAACCGCCCGTCTGCCACAGAACGCCCAATAGAAGACTCGCCGGCAAGGAGCCCATGCCGACGATAAAGTAGTACCATCCGAAAGCTTGTCCTCGCTCGGCCGGATCCGCCGTGTCGGCTAAGAACGCTCGTTCACTTCCTTCCGTAAAAGCATAAAAAAGACCGTAGGCCGCAAAAAGCGCCCACGCTTGCCAGGTTTCTGTCGCGAAAGCGAAGCAGAAATAGACCACCGCATAGATCGTCCATCCCGTCAGAATCACGCGCCGGCGCCCGATCCTGTCAGAAAGCGAGCCGAGCGGAAACGTCAATAGCGCCTTCACCAGATTGAACGTCATCCAGAGGATCGGGAGGAATTTCTTGGACACTCCGAGCTCGGTCGCGCGCAGGAGTAAAAATGCGTCCGAAGAACAGCTGAGAATGAATATCGAAAGGATCGCCAAAAATATCCGAAGCTTCCCATGCGGCAGTTTGAAACGAAACGGCTTGCCCTCGAGACGCGCCCGACGGCTGCTTGGAACTTCGTGCACTTTCCATGCGATGAGCCCCACCGCGAAGAAACCCGGGATCGCCGCGATCCAAAAAAGCGTCCTTAAATCCGACACAAGGGTCGCCAAAAGGATCGTCGCAAGGATAGGCCCTAGCACGGCGCCTGCGCTGTCCATCGAGCGGTGAAACCCGTACGCTTTTCCGCGAATGGAAGGATCGACCGCATCCGCGATCAGCGCGTCACGCGGTGACCCGCGGATCCCTTTTCCGACTCGGTCAAAAAAACGTACGAATAAGACCATCCAGGACGAGCGCGCCAGAGCCAAAAGGGGTTTGGCCAGAGCGGAGAGACCGTAGCCTCCCAGCACAAGTTTCGTACGGTCTTTGATCCGATCGGCCCAGGCGCCTGCCGCGAGCATGAAAAAAGCGGCCGTGGATTCCGCGAAACCTTCGATCAGGCCGACAAACGCCACGGAGGCGCCGATCTGCGACGTCAGAAAGATCGGTAGCAGAGGATAAACCATATCCCCCGAAACGTCCGTGAGAAAGCTTACGAAACCGAAGATGATGACGGTTCCACCGATGCTTTTAGGTTTCATACAAGAATTAGACCGGGAATTTTAAGCGGCGCGGCCAAAGATCCATTCGAATGGTTCTTTGGGAAACTTAAGAAGAGCTTCTTGGATACGATCGACTTTGGCTAGGTACTGGTCGGCAAGTTTGCACAGCGTGTCCTGATTCTCGGCGGCTTCGGCGGTAAGGCCGCGGATCGACGCGATGCCCCAATATTCGACAAGATGTTTCAGAACTTCTGCATAATCGCGGAAAGTATAGACGCCTGACCGCTGGGCGACCACGGCAAACCGGTCGAAGAGATCCTTATCGGTCCCATCCGACATGAGGCGCGCGGGCATGCTGATCCGTCTTTTCATCATTTTAGCAAAAGCGATGACCGCCCTCTCGGGGTCCGATTCTATGAGCCTGCGAAAGAACCGTTTGTAGGCTTCCTCATGGCGAGCTTCATCCCCCGCGATCGCCGCGCATATCTTGGACAGCGTTTGATCGCCGCACTTTTCGGCGAGCTTGCCCGTGTTGGTGTGCGAGATCTTCGTGGCCCTCTCCTGAAAGGAGACGTACACAAGGGAACAGAAAAAATCCTTCCCCGACTGCGGATCAAAACCGTTCTTGATCAAGTGATGGGTCGTCGTCTCGAAAGACCGCATGTTCACCCGGCCTGAAAGATAAAGATACCGGTTCAGAAGATCCCCGTGGCGATTCTCCTCGGCAGTCCAGCCCCGCGTCCAGCGCGCCCAGGGGCCGTCGCTTGCGCCGGTCTCGTCCTTCATGACATCGGGTCGGTTGAGCCAGGTCTGATAGGAAGGAAGCGCTTCCTCGGTCACGAGGTTACCGACCAGGACGACCAGGACATCATCGGTCAAGCTCGCGGCTTTCTCACGGATCCGGTCGACCTCTACCTGCCAGCCCTCCCGGGAGGAATCGGGAAGAAAATCAGTCGGCTGCCAGCTATCTTTGACGGACTTTAGTAAAGGTAAGATCTCTTGCGCAAAGTCTTGTATTCCGACCGGAAGATGTGTCTCTACCTCAAGCATTACAGGCGATCGATCCTTTTTACGAGAGTGTCGCTTTCTTCCCACTGCATTTTTTCAGACAGTTGGTTTAAGTGTATATGGCAGTTTAGGTTATGGTTGTAAATGCTCAAAGCCCTTTTGCAGCCGGGGGTTCTGCATTTTCGACCTTTATGGGAAACGAGGATCTTCTTGGCAGACATTGGAATACTCCTTTTGGTTCGGTTGACAGATGCGGGAACCAAAAAAGCGTAAAGGTGGGGTGCCTTTACGGCCGCAAGATGCCTGATCTAGGATTTAAAAGCCGAATTGAAGGGTCAATTGTACCACGAAAACCGGAGTGAATGTTTTATGATTTTCGGGAATCTTTTAGATCCTTTTCGTCGATATGAAACGCATGCAGCACCCGATGCATGATCGGAGCGAAGAAGATGCCCATGGTGGCGATGAATAAAAGCCCGCTGAAAAGCGCATAAGCCGACGCGAAGACTTTTGCGCAGGACGTGGTCAGAATGTTGACCGGTCCCATCCCTCCCAGGATCATGGAGGCATTGAGCAACGCATCGATCCAACCAAGCCCGGCTAGCCAGTGATAGCCCGCCACACCCAGGAACAAAGCGCCGAGAATGAGTAGAATGACGATCCCGGCATGCAAGGCCATTCGCCGAAGAAAAACGCTGACCGGGACTAATTTCTGATGTTTTCGCTCAAACATACGCTGTCCTCCGACTTTTTATGCATTATCCTGAATATTGAGACTCGTGTACAGGATCAAAATCCCCAAGATGGACACCAGCACGATCGAAGAACCGACAGTGCCAAAGTTGAGGCCGCCCTTTTCTCTCGATTTAGTAAGGACATCCCCCATCGTCGCGCCAAAAGGTCGCGTGAGAACGAACGCGATCCAAAAAAGTAATGTTTTTGAGGTCCGGGTAAAATAAAAAGCGACCACCGTCAGCGCGAGTAGACCGCCGACCAAAAGCGCTCCTCCCTTAAATCCGAGACCGGAGCTGTCAGCCAGAAAATCACCCAGAGCGGTCCCCAAAGTATTAGAAAATAAAATAGCGGTCCAATAAAGCAGCTCCACGTGAAACGACGTTATATTTTGAACTGAGAAAGAATGAGAGCTGAAGCGCCAATACAAAAAAATAGCCGCCAAAATGCCGACCAAAATGAGAGTGCCCTTCGCATAGCCAAGTCCTAAGGTTCGATCCATGTAGTCTGACATCGTGGTGCCGGCCGTGCTGGTGGAAAGGATCACCGCCCAATAAAGCAAAGGATGATATCGTTTGGACATCAATTGCGTGACGACCGTAGCCAAGAAAAATCCTATCAAGATCAGAGAACTCACCGCATAGCCTACCTTGAGCGTCATGGATAAAAGATCCCCGGCCGTCTCTCCCAAAGTAGTGGCGGCGATCTTCATGATCCAAAAAAGCAGGGTGACCTGCGGAAGCTTGTTTTTCAAAAAATGCCTTTGATGAAAAACGCCATGCCCTATTGAAAATCCCATTTCATCTTGATGGTGCCCGAACTGGTGGACCCCGGAGATGGCTTGCCCATCGCATAGCCTAAATAAATATCGAAGTACGCCGCGGCGATGGGTATTCCGGGAGGGACGGGATAAGGCAGCATAACAGTCTCCCAACGCTTTCTGGTGTCCTCCCAAAATCTTTTCAGCATTTCGCTCTGAGACAGGCCTTGGTAAGGGTTCGGGTTCGCCGCGGTACGCCGCGCTGCGGCCGCCTGGGAATCAAGGTTATTCTTTGCATAAGGTTTGGACACGTCAAAAGTGTAAGAACCGTCTATCGTCTTTTTTTCGCAGTTGATGGCGTCGGCGTAGTACAGAGAAATGTCCTGTGTCATCTCTGTCTGACTTTGTCCGCCTCTGGATTCGGAGGAGCGATATTGCACGGGAAACGAGGGACTTCTAAAACTCAAGGTCCAGACATCGACCTTGGGCTGGATCTCCAGAACAAATTCGGGCGGCTGGGCGCGATAAGGAAGCAGGCCGTTCGCGGAAGCGGCGTAGTCCCCGCGAGATCCGTACGGCCCCGGCACAATAAAGAAGTCGGCGAGATTCAGCTGATAATTCATCTCATCCACCATCGCTTCATACTGGAATGAGTCCTGGTAAGCTTCAGCGACCCGGATCACCCTTTTAAGTGTGAAGGAAAACTGATAGCTCGAGGTCCCCTGGGTGTGCCGCTGAACACCCCCTTCCGAATTCAGATGCGCCATCGTATCACTCGTGATCGTAAGTGTGCCGTGCTTCAAATGCGCCATCCAGTCCTGGCCCTCGGCACCTTGACCCGAAAAATCTTTCAGGTGCGCGGTGAGATTGCCCTGGATCAGGCGCTTAAGGACTTCCTGGTTGTGGTTCATACTCTCCACCGCAACGGACAAGTCCATAGGATTTGAATCAAAGGCGTGCGCGTAAGCAAAAGTGGCGATCCCGTTCACCACCGGCGGCATGGAAGGTTGGTACATGCTGGGATCAAAGCCCGGCCGAAGGTCTTCAGGGATCCATGTTTCACTGGCCAAATTATTTTTGCCCAGCATGTAAAGCAACTTGACGTTCTTGCATTTTATTTTAGGGAAGGTAAAGGCATCCATGTGGCAGGCGTCGACAAAAATATTGATATTCCGGGCCGGCACGTTTTTCAACAGGTTGTAGAGCGTCTGCGCAGGCATCCGTCCGTCGGTCGTGGACAAAAAATTCCCGCCCCCGTGCGAGGACCAGTAAATATAAAGCGTGTCCGATGCATGCATGTCGTCAGACAGTTTCTGAAGCGCCAGGTCGAATTCCATGAGATTTGCGGTCTCTCCGGTAAGCACTTCGATGTTGTCCGCGGGCATGCCCAGATTCGTCCATGTCTTCAGAACCAGCTGGGCATCGTGAAAGGGGCCGACCAGATTGAGCTTGGGATCTGAGTAATCATGCACGCCTACGATGACGCCAAAATCCCGTGCCTGGGCCGGCGAAACGAGGCCCAAAAGAAGGAACAGGATCAAAGCTGATTTTTTCATACGGGGCGGGTCAGGTCTTTTTGCGCCTGCTCCACGGTGGCTAAGATCTCAATGTCTGCTTCGTTCTGCGGCGGATCGGCGGCGTATTGGCGGTAATCGAGGCACTTTTCATAGGAGCGCCTTGCCCCGCCGGCGTCATGCAACTGGCGATAGGCTTCGGCGATCTGGTATTGGGAGGCCGCCGTGACGGCGGCGTTGTCTTTTCCAGGAAACCAGTCGATCAGCTGGGTAAAAGCCTTGATCGATTTTTTGAGGAGAAGCTCGCGGGTTTCCCCCGAAGCCGCGTAGGCAGGTGTCAAAAGCGAATTGAAGACATCCTCATACTGAGCGCCGGAGCCGGATTTGCGCACTATTTGTATCTCGACCGCGTCCCACCAGGCCGGTTTCGATTCCTCGGCAAAAGACAAAGGAGAAATTAAAAATAAAAGAGCCAGGACACCGATCGTCCGGTAGGTCATTCCCTATCTCCGCTCGACGATGGAGTGGATCAAGTACCCAAGCGCCAGCAAGCCGACTCCAAGAATATAGGTCATGGGGAAGTTCAGTTTTATCCATTTATTGAGCACAAAAGGTACAAAGAAAAGCAGGGACAGCGGCACCGCGATCAGGATAGACACGGCGAATTCATTGACCTTGGCCATATCCCGATATTGAACATAAGCAAAAAGAATGCCCAACATGGAAGTGACCGGCAACGCGATCAAAAAACCGGCAAGAACCGGCTTTCTTCCCGCCAGCCACGAGGTGGAAGCGATGATGAGCGCGGATAAGATGACTTTAACGCCAAACCACATAACGAGATTTTACCATTTCAAAGAACAAAGAGGGATTTTTTAAGAGACAGCGTTCTTTTAACGCAGCTTAATGGCCAAACCGACAAGTGCCATGACAATCGCGATGAACGTCGTTGGGATATCTAAAATAGATCTTTGGCTTAGTGCATGGATCCTTTTTTTCTAAGTAAATAATTTTTTGGGAATGTGGCGCCTTGCGTCCTTCCATGCTGGGTTTTAAGGTCATAATCGACGTCTTGCTGTCCGTATTTTTCAACGATCCTGTCTCCGAGCGCGTTCGCGTTGGCGCCCATCTGGTCGCAATTGGCCGCCGGCCCAAGCGTGAAGATCGCGCGTTCAACCTCCTGCGCGGCTTTCACGCCATGCAGTTTGTGACCTTCTTCATGCTTTTGCAGACATTGCATATATTTTGACCATTGCCGCTCAAGCTCGACCGGCGCATCGGGGCCCGGAACCCATTTCGGAAAACGGTAAGTCACCTCCACCCGGGCTTTGACCCATGCGATCGAACAGCGGTTAGATCTTCCCGCATAATCATAATTCCAGCTCACATTCCAGATCGTTTCGGCATCGTAGGTGCCGCCATGGGGGTCTTTGTATCCTTTTTGATTCATCTGGCGCCGCAAGGCCTTGGCGGAGTTTCCATGGATCTCATAATATTGATAATGGGTGTGAATGTCAGGCTGGGCAAATGAAGATCGGCCCGATAAAATAAATAAAGAAAGCGCCGTCAGAAGCGCTTTCTTTAAAATTTTCATTTATCTGAATGTTTCTTTGGCGTGCGTGTATGCGGCAAAAGAAGCGTCGTAATCGGACTCTTCCGCCGAATAAACGATCTGAACGTAATAGTCGCCTTTCCGGGTGACCATCCATATTTTTTTGCGGTTGGAAACGGTTGTGTCCTCGGGGCCGCCTGTGGCAAGACTAGGATAACGCGCGATGATCTCAAAGGCTTCCTGGCCGTTCAGACTCGAGCGCTGTTCATTTAAAATTTCCCCTTCATACGAAAGTATTTTATTTTTTAAAATTTCGGAGTACTGCTCAAGGCTGGCCATGGAAACTCCCGCCGCGCTCACCGGCACAACCGTAACACCGAGAGTTGAAAAACCACTGTGGTTTGAGCTGTCGGGCCCGATCCATACATAAATCCTGCCACCGTTTGAATAAAGATCTGTCGTCTCGAAATCTTCGGTTTCCCAGTTTTTAGGCACCTCAACAAAGAAGCCTGCCAGAGGCTCGTTAAAAACGGTGTAGCCTTCAATACCCGTCACGGCGTTGCGGTGCATCTTATGAAGATCCATGGCCTCTACTTCATCTGCAAGGCTTGCTCCTCCGAGCGTGAAACACAGCACGGATGAAAAAATAAAACCCCTCAGAATTTTATAAGTCAGGATGACCATATCTATCCATCAGATCGAACCAGACGTCCCCCAGAGCTCTTAATTTATTATCGTGAAAAATGAGTTTTAATATCCCTCTCATTTGGTGCGCTTCCCAAGGTTTAAGTTTGCTCATATCGACACAGTTCATAATATAAAGCGCCTCCGCGACATAAGCGTCATATTCCTTTAAAAAAGCGTGCGTTCTGTATTCTTTCGAACCCCATTCTCCGGCGAGGGGCAGCACCCCTTTCAAGTATTGCTCTCGGTGTTTAAGTTCATGCGCCGCTATGGCATTGCGAAAACCCGGAGTTGCCGATTCCCAATATTTCTTATTAAATTCAATGAAGGGACGTCCTTTTTTACGAAAGGTCCTTCCCATGTTTCTGAGCGAAAGATCTTCTCCTTTCGGATGTTCACTAATGACATAGTCCTTGTCCTGCCCTTCTTTCATATCTTCGAGAGGATTGCAATGGGTGGACCCCATCGTAAACGTCGCGGAGCCGGTGACTCGAAGCTCATTCGAGCCGGCACCGCCATAGGTGGCCAAAGGCCTGATCTCTTTCACGTCGATGGGCAGGGTCACTGAATGTTTCTTGAGCGCGTCATAAGAGAAACTTCCGATCGACAGCGGCACAAACGGCGTGAATGGCGCCTGGCTTCCGCCCGGCGCGAAGGATTTTGGATTTCCATCGTTGGGATTCCTGGCTACCAACTGCCATGCTGAAGAAAATTTGATGCCGAATAGATCCCCGCCGCGAGAAAGCGCACCGGGCCCCTGCTCGATCTCAAGGTTTTCGATGTGGCCTGCGCCTCCGGAATTTTCAAAACTTGTTTGGCGATACGGTCCGAGGAAACTGTTTTGGTAACTCACCATAAAACCGCGCGGAGTCATGTGAACGGTCTTCGGCGCTACGAGGATCGCGTATCTATTGTCCCCATATTGATTAAAAACACGATACACACGTGTTTTAAAGGAAGTGACTTCATGAAAACGGATATCCCAAGCTTCGGAAGATCCGGTGACAGTACTTTGGGAGCCTCCTCTTTCTGACCAGGAGAGATCGATATCGATCTGCAGGTCCCGGATCGCTCCCGGATCGTTCTTCAGATCCTTCTCGAAAGCATTCAGGACGCCGGTGTCAACGAGTTGCTCAATTCCATTCTCATCGATCTGGGTCTCCACATCCTCGACGGCGTTCGCAACCGATAAACAAAGACCTGATATCAAGACAAGCAGGAAAGTGAAAAAATAGGTCTTAGGTTGGCAATGAATGTTCTTTAGCGGATCCAATCCCATGGAGACAAGTTAGCGATTGAGCTTGGATGTGTCAAGCATCGTCGCAAAAGAACGCCTCGGCGTTCTTTTAACGCAACTTAATAACCAGACCTACAAGCGCCGCGGCGAAAATGAGCGCGGGTTCAGGAACTTTCTTTGTTTTCCACAAGGTAACCGCTGTGACGATCGCGATGAGCGCCGTTGGGATGTCTAAAATGGACCTTCGACCCAGTACAAAGACGGCGCCGCTGATCGCACCGACCGCGGCCGCCGTGACGCCGTTGACGAACGACGCGATGGCGGGTTTTTTACCGTGTTTTTTAAAATAAGGCGCCGGGATCACCGTAAAAAGGTAGCAAGGTAAAAATGTCCCGAGGGCCGCCACACAAGCTCCGGGAAACCCTGCCACGAGAAATCCGATAAACCCGACCGTAATAACCACCGGGCCAGGCGTGATCATCGCCACAGCGACGGCGTCCAAAAACTGCCGCTCGGTCAGCCAGTGATATTCTTTGACCACACCTCCGTGAAGGGCCGGGATGATCGCAAGACCACTTCCAAAGACGAGAGCCCCTGCTTTAGCAAAAAAACCCAGGATCTTCCAAAGAAGAGCACTGTCCGAAACAGTTTGCGTGCCTGTCACCGCGATGGGAAGAGCTAAAAAACCCAAGATGTTCATTGTCTTAACTTTGAAAGGCGGATTTTCCACAAACCACACGAGAACCCCGCTCAAAAGAATGATCCATACAAACTCAGACTCCGCGATGGCCGTCGCCGCGGCAGAGACAAGGTAGATCGCCCACAGAAGCTTCTTTTTTCCTATCGTTTTTAGAGTAAGTTTATAAGCGCTCAGGGCGATAATTCCGATCACCGCCGCCCCGATGCCATAAAAGACCGCCTGCATCCAATCGAGGCCCCCGTACAGCCGGTAAAACCAGCCGAGAATGACCACCATGATGAAAGACGGCAAAATGAACGCAAGCCCGACAAGCGTCGCACCCAAAACACGATAATCCACGTATCCAAGATAGATAGCGAGCTGGGCAGCCAAGGGCCCGGGAGCGATCTGAGCGAGCGTCAAGCCTTCTTTGTAATCGGCCTCGGAGATCCACTTTCTTTTTTCGACGAGATCCCGAAACATATACCCGACGAGAGCTACCGGGCCGCCGAAACCGGTTGTTCCAAGCTTCAAAGCGTATAACACAAGTTCTTGAAGAGAATAGGGAGGCTTTTCTTTACTTAGCAAGGGATGAATCGTTCATAGGCGTCCTGCGGTCCGCGCCAGTCGAATTCTTCGGGATGGATCAAATGAGCCAAAAGCTCCAAGCCCTCGACGATCCTGGGCCCCGGTCTTGCAAAATAAGACTGCGCGTCTACGGCGTATATTTGGCCGAGCTTCGAGGCGGGGAGCTCGTTCCAGCCCGGAAGAAGCGGTAAGATCTGCGCACGGCGAAGGGCTTCGCGCACATGGTACCCGCAGGGCGACAGAACGATCACTTCAGGCGCCCAGTCACGAACGTCCTGCCAGGCGATGCGCACGGAGTCTGTGCCTTTTCGCGCGAGCTGGTCGTGGCCGCCCGCCATGTCCACCAATTCACTCGTCCAGTGTCCGCCGCAGTAGATAGGATCGAACCACTCCATAAGAAATACTTTTGGGCGGCTCTTGATCTTTCTCGTGCGTCCGGTGACCGCTTCCATCCTGCGTTCCAACTTGCCGATCTCTTCCTCTGCCCGATCGATCCTTTTTACCGCGCGGCCCACTTCCCGAATATTTTCGAAGATATCCTTGAGGTTCCTTGGCGTGAGCCATAGGATCTCAGGCTTCCGCGTGAGCGTCTTAAGCACCACGGATACTTCATTCCCGGACGGCGCGCATACTTGGCAAAGATCCTGAGTGAGGATCAGGTCCGGATCCAATTTCCTTAAGAGCGCCTCGTCAACTTTATAGAGCGTCCCGCCATCCCGCAGGATCCGGCTGACTATGACGTCCTTTTCCCGATCGCTCATGGCGTCCATGTCGACGGCGCATCGCGAAACAACCGGGAGATCTTTTACCTCGGAAGGGTGATCACATTCGTGCGAAACACCGACCAACTCTTCGGTAAGCCCGAGAAGTCCTACGATCTCCGTGGCGCTTGGGAGAAATGAAACAATACGCATATCAGAAAGAGTCCTTCAAACCGTTGGAACTACAACAACGCCCCGCCTCCAGAATTGGAAGCGAGGCGCTTTTTGAAAGCTCCCCGGCCAGGACTCGAACCTGGGACATGTTCATTAACAGTGAACCGCTCTACCAGCTGAGCTACCGGGGAAAAAGTTGCTACGTTCAAAAAAACAAAGGACACGAGCAAACCCGTGTCCTTTTTGGTCACAAACTTATCTCTTATTGTTTAAGAGATTAATTTGCGACCGAAGTATTGTTGTTTGCGGAAAGGTAGTAGTTCACAAAACCCGCTTTGACGGCTATGTCGAAATAGAGAAATAAGACCCCGAATACGACCCCGAGGGCGATCTGCGCGGGTTTGATGGCTTCATCCGCTGCGGCGGGAGCGGTGGCGCCGCTCAAGACAGCCGCGAAGACGCTCAATAAGTAAACGCCGATGGCCACGAGAGAGTACAAAGCGGTCAAGCCGACAAAAGGCCAGAACCGGCCGCCTTTGATGAAACTTTTGCTCTCTTTCAGGGACTCGAGGACCTTCTTATCGCCCGCGAAGATGGCCGGGGTCGCCATGCCGAAGTAGACTAGACTGAGATAGAGCGCAAAAATAAGGGCGGCCACCATCCCGAGGACTCCCACAAGCACAAGGATCTGTGGGACTACGGGGATATTCTTCGTGAACGACGATAGGACTCCGGCCAACACCATCGGAATCACGGAAGCCAGGATCACGACGAACCCAAAACCGAGCCCAAGAAGGATCAAAAGCGCCATCGGCCCGAAAAAACGCGCGCCAAACTTGAAAAAATCGGGCACCGAGCCCTGGTTCGTCTTCACTTTTTGCACGGCGAAACCCCAGAGACCTGCCTGAAAAAAGGTACTTATGAGAAACCCGAGGACCACCATAAAAAGGATCTGCGGAAGAAGCGGTTGGATGACCGCCCATTCCATGGGCTTCGGATTGCGACCCTGGTACGGAGCCATCGCCCGCTGAATGGGACCTGTGATGGGAGAAACGGCCAGATTATAACCGATCCCCAGAAGGCCTATCGCAAGGACCAGCAACAAACTCTTATTGGCTACCTGAAACCCTTTCCTGAAGGAAAGTAGGACCATGCCGATTTTCTCCTTTTTAAGCCACTTTTTGACCAATGCCGTACACTAACAAACCCCGCCTTTGATTGTCAAGTCAAACCTCTTGACGATGCTTAAAAGCCCTCGCCAAAGTGGCTTTATCCACAAATTCCAAAGCGCTCCCCACCGGCACCCCATGGGCGATGCGGGTCACCTTGGTCTTATAGGCCCTGAGTTGTTTCAAAAGATACAGAGAAGTAGCGTCTCCTTCCGTGTCGGAACTAGTGCCTATGATGATCTCCCTGATCTGGCCGCTCTTGAGTCGGCCGAGAAGCTCTTTGAATTTCAAGTCCTTCGGCCCGATCCCCTCGAGCGGCGACAAGACGCCGAGGAGCACGTGATAGATCCCTTTATAGTCCCCCGCCTTTTCGATCGCCACAATGTCTTTGGGGTCTTGGACCACGCACAGAACGCTATGGTCTCGCGTCGGATCCGAGCAGATGTGGCAGAGCGTATTTTCGCTTAAATTGTAGCAATTCTGACAGTAGTGAATATTCTCGTTGACCTTGACGAGGAGCTTGGCGAGAGCCGCCACGGCTTCGGGGGGCGCGCCGAGAATGTAGAACGCGAAGCGCTCCGCGGTGCGCCGTCCCACGCCCGGCATTCTGGCGAACTCATCGATGAGGAGCACCATCGACTCGGGGTAAGGCATGCGGACCTAGGTTTTCACGACGCGGCCGCCGAAGATGCTCATCGCGGACTTAAGAACGGGATTTTCGGGGATTTGAGCGCCGGATCTCGCGGAGCCGCCGTTGCCGGAGAGCTCTTTGACGGATTCATAGTGGACCGCGACTTCGATCTCAAGGAGACTCGAGAGATGCTTTTCGACGAGCTTCTTATTTTCGGCGGTCTCGAGCGACTCACGGTGAAAGGAGAGACGTTCCGGAAAAGAAATTCTGGCCACGGTCCCCTCGAGGCTGAGCGGTTCGCCTTCGGCGAGATAGGACGCGACGGAGATCTTCTCGTTCTTGAGCGCCGAAAGAAGCAGCTGCCAGACCGCGTCCAGAGACACGGGGGCATTTTCTTTAGACTTCAGGGGAATGACGAGATCTTCAGCGGGCAGGTCTTCGACATCGGGTGCTTCCGCCTCGTCTGTAATGGAATCCTGAGCGATCCCGCGATTTAGGCGGGAAGTCGAACCCGTTCGACTTTGCTCAGGGTTCGATCCTGAGCTCTGTCGAAGCATCGAAGGATCATTTTTTTTTTCGAAATTCCGGATCACTTCGATGACTTTCGTCAAGTCTTCCATAGGCGCGCCCTGAGCAAGCTTCAGGAGCGCCATCTCGACGGGCACGCGTTTGAGCTCGAAGCGCTTCAGGGTATTCAAGGCGTGCATGATCACCGCGAAGAAATAAAACAGGTCGTCTTTCGAGAAACGCTCTTTCTGTTTCGAAAGCGCCTTGCGATAGGACTCGGGCGCGTCCACGAGACTCGAGAGCTCTTCGGAAATTTTAATAAAAAGAAGGTTGCGGGTGTGTTCGAGGAATTTTTCGAGGAAAAGACCCGCGTCCTTTCCCTCTTTGAGAGCCTCGTCAAGGATGAAAAGCGCAACTTTCGCGTCCCGGTCCGCGAGCGCGTCCGCGAGACGGATCAGAGTCTCTTCTTCGAGGGCGCCGAGCGAGCGGATGACGTCGGACCTTGCGATCTTATCTTCGGAGGCGGCCGCGATCTGGTCGAGGATGGACTGGCTGTCACGAAGACTCCCGTCGGAAGCCTTGGCAATCGCAAAGAGCGCCTCCTCGTCGATCCTGATCTTTTCTTTTTTGCAAATTTCTTTAAGTGTGGACGCGATGGTCTCGGTCGTGATCCTTCTAAAATCGAAGCGCTGGCAACGCGAGAGGATGGTCGCAGGCACTTTGTGGGTGGCCGTCGTCGCGAAGATGAACTTCACGTGCGGCGGCGGCTCCTCGAGCGTCTTAAGGAGAGCATTGAAGGCTTCGGACGTGATCTGATGAACTTCGTCAATGATGTAGATCTTGTACTTGCCGAGCGCGGGGGCGAATTTTACGTTCTCGCGAAGCTCTCGGATCTCGTCGATGCCTCGGTTGGAGGCGCCGTCGATCTCGAGCACGTCAAGCGAGCGGCCGGATTCGATCTCGAGGCAGACGGGGCACTTGCCGCAGGGCTTGATCGTGGGGCCGGTCTTGCAGTTGAGCGCCTTCGCGAAGATGCGCGCCATGGAGGTCTTTCCCACACCGCGCGGGCCTGTGAAAAGATAGGCTTGGCCGATGCGGCCGAGCAAAACCGCGTTCTTCAGCGTCAACGTGACCGGGTCCTGCCCGATCACCTCGTCGAACGTCTGCGGCCGGTACTTGCGGGCCAGGACTAAATACGATTTTTTGGAGTCCATAGAGGGTTATGATAACACATTTCTCAAGGGGCTGACCGGTGACTTTTTGATTTTTTTTCCTGATACATCAGATCATCGGCTTTTTTGATCAAGGTTTCCACGTCGCAGGGATTTTCGGGATCATAGACCACCACGCCCATGCTGACCGTCAGAGGGTAGGGCTTGGCATTCCTGCGGTTCCACACGTCAATGTTCTCGCGCAGATGTTTGATCACCGTGGGGATGCTTTCTTCCGGCGTGTCCTGGAGAAAAACGAGAAATTCATCCCCGCCGATCCGCGCGAGAACGTCCATGCTTCTGAACGTCTGCCTCAAGAGCGTCGATATTTCCCTGATCGCCGTGTCTCCCTCACTGTGACCGAACCGATCGTTGATCGTCTTGAGCCCGTCCATGTCGATGAAGACTAGATGCATGTTTCTTTTCTTGGAGCGCTCCGCTTTCTTGAGCTGCTGATCCACGATGATCATGAAGGACCGGCGGTTGTACAACCCCGTCAGAGGGTCCACCAGTGAAAGCTGCCGCAGCTCGGATTCCAGACGCACCTGCTCCGTCACGTCG
>Ga0209515_10000733_pt1 | contig 57721 bp, 57 predicted proteins | sample Subgroupgradi54m_FD_187454 | JGI IMG/M metagenome (GOLD analysis project Ga0209515, IMG submission 187454) | Subsurface groundwater microbial communities from S. Glens Falls, New York, USA - GMW60B uncontaminated upgradient, 5.4 m (SPAdes)... ... | reverse complement strand
ATGAATCGCTGACAGAGTGACCACGAGATGATCTGGCGATGGATCGCCGACCAGTGTTGCGATGTCTATGGCATCGAAGTGCGCTTGATCGAGCTTCTCTGCCGTACCCTTGCTGCCGAAAAACTGCCACGTCGGGTCAAGCTCCTTTAGAGCCGCGGCCACTTCGATCAGACCTTCTTTGTTCCCGAGCGAAAAAAGTGCGTTTGGCACGTGTCCTCCTCAGTGTCTGAAATGTCGGCGGCCAGTGAAGACCATGGCCATACCGTGTTCGTTGGCTGCGTCAATGACTTCTTGATCATTCCTGGAGCCGCCGGGCTGAACCACAGCCGTGGCACCCGCAGTAGCGACCTCGTCTAAACCATCGCGAAATGGAAAGAAGGCATCCGAAGCCGAGACGGAACCCTTCAAATCAATGCTCCGTCTCTCGGCTTTCATACGGGCAACGAGAACAGCGTCCAGGCGGCTGGTTTGACCAGCGCCAATGGCCAGTGTCTGGTCATTGGCCGTAAAGATCACAGCATTGGACTTAACCTTGGCGCAGACCCTACAGGCGAACCGGAGACCTTCCCACTCGTAGGCTGTGGGTGGTCGCTTGGTTACAACCTTCGTAAACTCGTTGGGCCAAAGTGTATCGCACTCCTCCAGGCGATCGACTTGCTGAACCAAGACCTCACCAAGCACCTCACGGTGTTCGGTTGGAGGCAATGGATCGGTCAGCACGACGCGCATATTTGGCTTGGTCGCCAGTATCGCTAGAGCTTCGGTGGAAATACTCCTCGCGATCACGCACTCAATGAAAGTCGTGATGATTTCTATCGCAGTTGCTTCGTCGATCATCGCATTCAGGCCCACGATTCCACCGAATGCGGATTCAGAGTCCGCATCCCGCGCGATCCGATACGCCTCGACGAGCGTTTCCGCTGTGGCTACACCGCATGGATTGGCGTGTTTGACAATAGCGGCTACAGGCTGCTCTTTGAAACTGTGCACGAGGCGGAACGCCGCATCCAAGTCGAGCATGTTCGTGTACGATAACTCCTTGCCTTGGACAAACTGGATGAAGGGTTCATCCCCAAGCGCATAGCGAGCCGCTTTCTGGTGCGGGTTTTCGCCATACCGCAGGTCTCGAAATTTGGGAAGATCTAAGACAAATCGGTCATCCATAAACAAATCCTCCTCAGAAACTAAAATCAACAGTGTGGATATATTAGCAGTTTCTGGCAAAAAGAAAAGAGGGCTGAAAGTTCAGTCCTCTGCGGTCAGGATCCTGATCCCGTCCTCCGGACATCAGGGTTGCCAGAACTTGGCGTGAGTTGGACTGCGTTGCCGCCACTGGTCGTGGTGGATGGATGAAGGTACTCCTCACGGCGCTGGGTCCAGCCCAGGCCCGGTGTCCCAATGGCGGTTGAGCCAAAACCGGACAACTTGGTTGACGGCTGGATATCCTCTGGACGAACCTCTCCTTCGTACACGATTGGCCTCCTTAGATCTGCATGTTTAGTGGAATCAGTATATCAAAAAACAGCTTTTTTTACAAAGCTACTCTAGCCCTCGAATAGTTCATGGTGCGCTTGGTGCGAGTCGAACGCACGGCCTTTCCCTTCGGAGGGGAACGCTCTAATCCACTGAGCTACAAGCGCGCGACTCCATCCCAGCGAAAGCTGGGGTGGTTATTTACCTTTTTACACTCCCCTTATTCCTTATCGGCATCAAGTACTTGCGGGTATCAGTGTCTAGATCTAGATAACTATCTACTAGTTCACGCATTTTGGAGGATGTGGACTTGCCGAATGATACCAATTCCACGCGCACGCCTTGGATTTGTAAATATTCCAAAAGCGGAATATAGTCGCCATCGCCTGAGGCCAACACTACCACGTCCAGTTTCGGTGTCAGTTTGATAATATCCATGACAATTCCCACATCCCAATCGCCTTTCTTGGCTCCACCATAAAAAGTCTGCAATTCTTTCAGTTTAACCTCAAACCCGGCTTTCTTGAGCGCCTCAAAAAAAGTATTTTCCTCCGGCATATCCGCCTTGACCCCGTACGCGATCGCGCGCACCATGGGCCGATCCCCAACCGCGTCTTTGAGAATATTCGTAAAATTCACCCGCGCATTGTAAACATTTCTCGCTGTGTAATAAAAATTCTGCACATCCACAAACAAACCGACTCGTTGTTCTGCTTTCATAAAATTTCGTAGAAATTTTACTCCGACCGAAGCGTCGGAGTAATCTTAATTATAATAATTTATCAATAGTAACTTCTGGTAGCTTCTCGACCTTTGTTTCTACTTCTAATTCCAAATTCGATGCGTTAGTAATCTGACCTTTTAACTTAGCGTAACTATCTGTAACCACGCCCATAGTATTATTGGTATTTTTCACATGGTTGGCAAGGGTGTCCAGAGTTTTGTTAAACTTATCGCTCTCTTGCTTGATGCCATTGATCATAGCCAGTACTTGTTGTGCGGCTTTGCTGATCTGTTGGCCACGCAAAGAAACCAACAGTCCGCGTAGGGTAATATTCAAAGTATTCGGCCCGACAATAATGACTTTCTTGCCGCGGCTATAAATTTGCGTTTCCTGGTCATTGGCCGCTTCCATATACACGCCTTCGCTTGGGATGAACATCAAAGAATAATCAAATGTCCCTTCTTGCGGCAAGATATATTTCTTGTGAATTTCATCAATGCGCTTTTTCACATCTTTCAAGAAAGCTTTCTTCAAGCTGTCCGCAGACTCATCCGTCTTGGCTTCTTTATACAGCCGATAATTTTCCATGCTGAATTTGCTGTCGATGGGTAACAAAAGATCACCGATGACGACGGCCGCATCCACGACTTCGCCGTTTTTGAACCGATACTGAAACTTGCAAAACTCTTTCGGGAATACATCAGTCAGCAAATTTTCTAGAATCTCTTCACCAAAGTTTCCACGGAGTTTCGGTGAGGCCAAGGTTTCAGTCAGCCTACGGATATCTGGCCCGATTTGGCCAACCGAACCCAATTCTTTGGTCAAAGCCGCAATCACCTTCCCCGCATTATCCAGCCGTTCATTAATCGCCTTATTCGTCTCATCTATACTTTTCTGCATACCCACGCGCGTTGTCTCGGTCCCTTGTTTGATCTCTTTCATCCATTCCATCATGACTTTCAAAGTCTCGTCATCTTTTTTGGGCTCCTCTTTTTTCCAGAATTGCAAATAAGCCAGGATAGCAAAACCGGCAATTACAACTATTAAGATTAAGGTAGTCTGATTCATGGATTAATTATATCAGTTTCTCAAACAAAAAACACCTCTGATTTAGAGATGTCCTTTGTGGCGGGTCCGACCGGATTTGAACCGGCGATCTTCTCCGTGACAGGGAGACGTGTTAACCGGGCTACACCACGGACCCTCGTAGCCCCGAACCACTCACTTCGTTCGGGTACGGGGCATGAACTATTCGCCAACATGGCACGGCTGTTTATGGCTGCGCCATGAACTTGAGCGAACTTCAGTTCGCGAATAGTTCATGGTGGCTGGGGTGGGTTTCGAACCCACTACCTCGGGCTTATGAGTCCCACGCTCTACCGATTGAGCTACCCAGCCGGAGTCGTGGAATTTAACTTTCTTTGGTTGCGGGGGTGGGACTCGAACCCACAATCTCAAGGTTATGAGCCTTGCGAGATGCCATTTCTCTACCCCGCGACGTGCGCTAAATAAAAAACAGGTTCGGACTTCTTTTATGTCACCTCAAGAATCGAAATCCTGTAACGAACTAATTATACATTATTATTGAATAAAATCAAGGGTCTGTTAAAAAAACACCCCAATTGCTTAGGGTGTTTTCGAGAGGAAAGCTTATCGCTTCTTCTTCTTTGCCTTGGCCTTTTTCTTCTTAGCCATATTGCACAGGCTCCTTATGTCGAACAATCAATTTTATTTTTTTGTCCGACTGATAATTTTTATCTCTACGGAAGATTTTATTCCGTTTAGATCAGAGAAAAATACTTCACAAGACAATTATACACCATAATACTATACCTTGTCAAGTCTTTTTACTAAATTATTTTATAAATTTCATCAAACCGGTTTGTTTGAGTAAATTTTCGTCAGAAATTTTTTCTGTTTCTTTGTTGATTTGGTTTATCGAAAGACCTTGAATGTACTTAGCGCGCGTCTTAATCGCGGCAAAAGTATTTTTTTCTAGCTTAAAATTAAGTTGCGTAGCCAATCGAACACCGCGAAGCATCCGAAGTGCGTCTTCATCGATTTTTTTCTTAGGATCTCCAATAAATCTGATCAACTTTAAACCTAGATCTTTAATCCCATTTGTGGGATCAAAAAATTCCTTGGTTACAGGGTCAAAATAGAGAGCGTTGATCGTGAAATCGCGTCGCTTTGCGTCTTGTAAAAAATCCTTAATAAAAACAATTTTGTCGGGGTGACGCTTATTGGAATATCGTCCTTCTGTGCGAAAGGTTGTAATCTCAACTGGAACCTTCTTAACGATTGCCATAATCGTGCCAAAATGTTTGCCTAAGGCTCCGTATCTTATTTTTGCTTTGCGTAAAATTTTTTCAACCTCATCAGGTAGAGCATCGGTCGCAATGTCTATGTTATCGCTTTTATATTTAAGCAAAATATCGCGCACCACCCCGCCAACCCAAAATGCCTGGAAGCTATTTTGTTGCAAAAGCTTCGCAACTTTCAGGCCAGCTTTATGTAATTTATTATTATATAATAAATCAAGTTTCATAGATTAGATTGCTTCGTCGCCGCCCAAGCTAATTCTTTACTGACAGTTGCGGTCTCCTCGCAAAGACGTAGTGCTCTCCTGTCTTTGCGAGTGACTGCTTTTATCCTAAGGGATTACATATCGGCAGTCGCGAAGCAATCTCAACGTAATGGGCTTTGTTTATTCATTCAAAATTCCAGACTCCAAGTTCTTATGTGTATGAGTACGATGCTTGTGAGCCACTCGAAGGCGCGCCAAGTTTTTCTCAAGCAAAGCTGCAGCGTCGGCAAATGTCTTTTCGTCTTTGTAAGATTTGCTCATCAACTGCTTGGCACGTTCTCGACCTTCCTCGGCCCGCTTGATATCTATTTCATGGCCAAATTCAGCCGTATCAGACAACACCACGACTTGCCCATCATTTTTGACCTCAATTACCCCATCAGAAACAACGAAGAAGCTGTCCTTACCGCCAGCTTTATATTTAATTTCACCCGCAACGAGATTGGCAACCAAAGGAATGTGGTTGGGCAAGACCGTGATTTCCCCAAGCTCAGTTGGCAAAGTCACTGAATCAGCCTCTATTTCAAGAACCACGCGCTCAGGAGTTGCTATTTTGAATTTAAGCATAGGCGTTTGTACCATCCCGGACTTGATCCGGGGTCCACTTCACTAATTAAACCAGAATGGTTAGTTATTGTAGTAGATCCCCGCTTTCGCGGGGATGGGCTCTCTTACTTTAAATCGTCTATTGAACCCTGCATATAGAACTGACCTTCGTCTTTATCATCATGCTTGCCCTCCAGAATTTCCTTGAAACTTCGGATCGTATCTTTGAACGACACATATTTGCCAGAACGGCCAGTGAAGGCTTCAGCCACGAAGAATGGCTGGGACAGGAACTGCTGAATCTTGCGCGCGCGAGCCACAGTCAATTTGTCATCATCCGATAATTCTTCCACACCCAGGATGGCAATAATATCTTGCAAGTCTTTGTACTTCTGTAAAACTTTCTGAACGCCACGAGCGACTTGATAATGTTCTTCACCCACAATGTTTGGGTCTAGCACAGTTGAGGAAGAATCCAGCGGATCCACAGCCGGATAAATTCCAAGTTCGGAAAGCGCACGAGACAACACCACAGTTGAATCCAAATGTGCAAAGGTTGTAGCTGGCGCTGGGTCAGTTAAATCATCAGCCGGCACATACACAGCTTGGATCGAAGTAATCGAGCCATCAGTGGTGGATGTAATACGCTCTTGTAATGCACCCATATCTGTGGCCAGGGTTGGCTGATAACCCACGGCTGATGGGATACGTCCAAGCAATGTGGAAACTTCGGATCCGGCTTGTGTAAATCGGAAAATGTTATCTATAAATAACAACACGTCTTGCTTTTCTTCGTCGCGGAAATATTCTGCCATGGTGACACCAGTCAGCCCCACGCGCGCGCGGATTCCTGGCGGTTCATTCATTTGACCAAAGACCAGTGATGTTTTATCCAAAACTCCAGACTCTTTCATTTCGTGGTACAAATCATTACCTTCGCGTGAGCGCTCGCCAACTCCGGCAAAAACCGATACGCCCCCATGCTCAGCCGCGATGTTGCGAATGAGCTCGGTGATGATCACAGTTTTGCCTACTCCAGCGCCGCCAAACAAACCAACTTTGCCGCCTTTGACAATGGGTGCGATCAAGTCAATGACCTTGATCCCGGTTTCGAGAAGCTCAACTTTACTGGATTGTTTAGCAAACTCAGGTGCCGGTCGATGAATCGGATATTTCTTTTCAGACTTTACCGCGTCTTTACCGTCAATCGGTTCTCCAAGTGCATTAAACATTCGGCCCAGAGTTAGCTTACCTACTGGCACGGCAATCGCGGCACCTGTATCAGTGACTTCCAAATGTCTTTGCAACCCATCAGTCGCGCCCATGGCAATGGTGCGGACTTGGTTGCCGCCAATGTGCTGGGCAACTTCGAGGACCAATTTCTCCTTGCCGTTTAGAACTTCCAAGGCGTTTCGAATAGCTGGCAGGTTGCCACTTGAAAATTCAACATCTACAACCGCACCAGTGACTTGTGTAATTTTTCCCTTAAACATAAATAAGCTCCCGTTTAATATTTGATATAATACTTTTGGTGGGGGTGGCAAGTGCGGGGTCTGGATTGTCATCCAAGACCCTGGGGGTGCAATTCCCCTCACCTCCACCACTGAAAAATCGAGTATTGACAGCATTTTCAATGTTTGCTATAATTGTAGCAGATGACAATCCAGACCTAACTCGCACTTTGCTAGAGTTAACCTGAACCGCCGCAAGGCGGTTTTTGGTTTGCCCATCCACCACCGCACCTGTAATTTGTGTAATTATTCCTTTGTTCATAATGTTGACGTTAGTTTAATAGTATGATAAAGTTTGAAGTCAATCAAGGAGGAGGACCGATGAAATTGTGCGACCCGATCAAAGCCAGAGCTGATTTTTTCAGGAACCGATACACTGATATTGAACTCATCGGCTGGGCGCTGCGCATTCAGCGTGAAATCGATGCACGTCCTGAATTCTACGAAAAACTTTGGCGAGTGTTGTATCCAGAGCCAGCGCCGGACCCAGATGTCGAGATCGTGAATTTTCCGCCTGTTGAGTACCCGGCCAGACCGCAATTCATGCACTGGCGGGGTTTGCCGCAATACGATCACCTCGACCCGTTCTGGTACAATCGTCGCGGTCGAGGGATATTCCTGCCTGATGGCCGCGAGTTCGGGCCGATCTGGTGTATGGAGGAAGGACCAGACGAGCCACCGTCAACGGGCGAGTACTTACACCTAGGAATTCCCCTCCCTCGACCCTCAAAGCGCGGACGCCGATCGAAAGTCAGAGCACAATACGTCGCATGATCTCGCCGGCGGAACCGTTCGTGCCAGGCGGGCTGCTCACACACGTTGTGAGTGGCTCGCCTTCTTTTTTTACTAAAGAACTTTTGTCCGCTTTATTCCGGACTTGATTTAGAACCCAGAACTCTGGATACTGAATCAAATTTAGAATTACTCATTATTGAGGGTTAGCCTGCAGTTCGTCTCTCCTTCCAGGAGAGACCGACCGTTAGTCAAGCGTTATGCATGGCGGTCGAGAGAGGTGACTAAGGCTCTACCCACCTCTCCCGGTCGACTGCTTACTCTAGCTCTTATGGGTCGACCGACCTCCCCTGCAAGGGGAGGTGAACTGCTGGCTACCCCTCCATTGCCAACTTAGCTGCGGAGATTTCGGAAAGCTCCCGAGTGATCCCCGACTGTCTGGCTTGGTTATAACTTAATGATAAATCATCAATCAAATCCCCAGCCGCCTCGTTGGCATTGCGCATGGCCACCATGCGGGCCGAATGCTCAGATGCCGCCGCTTCGACGAGACTCTGGTAAATCGCAAACTCAATTGCTCGCACAACTAGATTTTCCAAAACATCATCTGCCGACGGTTCGAATAAAAATTCCTCTTGCGGTTTGGCGTCTGTAGCAGATGAAAATGGAAGTAGCTGCAATATATTTGGCTTTTGAACGAGTGTCGACACAAACTCCGAATAAATTATAAAAACTTTTTCGTACTTGAAAGCCAAAAAATCCTGCATGGCGATTTGGGCAATGGCGCGCGCGTCTTGCTTATCCGAAAAGGTCGCAATAATATTATGTCCTTGTCTTCTTAGGGCCTCTGCGCCCTTGCGGCCAACGGTGATGAAATCAAAGCCGGGTTGCAAAGATGCCCTTTGTAGTTGGAGCCCAACAAAGGGCATCTTTGCTTCTTCGTCTTTAAGTAACCTAACTGCCTTATTCACAACATTAGCATTAAACGCCCCAGCCAAGCCTCGGTCAGAAGTAATCAAAATCGCCAAAATCTTTCCTGCCCCGACCCCAGCGTCGGGGTGATTTGCTGCATGTGGAGGGCCGTCCTCCACATCAGTCACCCGATTGATCAAAGGATGATTAGCCTCGCCAGTTTTCGCTGCCAAGTTTTTGAGAAGTTCCGATGATAAAGTCGCGTACGGCCTGGAAGCCACAGCTAAAATTTGCGCCTTGCGCATTTTGGCTGCTGATACCAATTCCATGGCCTTGGTAATCTTGGCAATGTTCTTAGTGGACTTTATTCGTCTAGTGATTTCTTTGCTGTTAGGCATAAAAGTTTAAGTTCCAAATCACAAGCATCAAATAACAAATAAATTCCAAGCGCCAAAATCCAAGGCCCAAACTTTGGAATTTGAAATTTGAATATTGGTGTTTATTTGGGATTTGTTATTTGTCATTTGGAATTTAAGCATAAGATTTTTTAAATTCTTCAATTGCTTTTTTCAATTTACTCTCAATATCCTCAGTCAATTCTTTCTTTTCCACAATCTCTTTGAGCAAGTCTTTCTTTTGGATATCCAGGAACTTATGAAAACTATTTTCCCAATCCTTTACTTTATCAATCGCTACATCATCTAAGTACCCGTTGATGGCTGCGTACAGAATTACTACTTGATGCTCCACAGCCATAGGCTCGTATTGTCCTTGTTTCAAAATTTCCGTCAGGCGCTGGCCTAATTCCAAGCGAGCGCGAGTCTGTGGATCCAGATCAGAAGCAAACTGGGCAAACGCGGCTAAGGCCCGAAACTGCGCCAAATCCAAACGCAATTTCCCCGCGACTTTCTTGATCGCTTTGATTTGCGCATTGGATCCAACACGCGACACGGACAAGCCAACGTTCAACGCGGGTCTGATACCTTGATAAAATAAATCGGTTTCCAAAAATATCTGCCCGTCAGTGATTGAGATAACATTGGTTGGAATGTAGGCTGAGACATCTCCGGCTTGCGTCTCAATAATCGGCAAAGCGGTCAAGGACCCGCCGCCGTTTTCTTTGCTTAACTTGGCCGCGCGTTCCAAAAGTCTCGAATGCAAGTAAAACACATCACCCGGATAAGCTTCCCGACCCGGCGGGCGTCGGAGTAGCAAAGAAATTTCGCGATAAGCCACAGCGTGCTTAGATAAATCATCATAAATAATCAAGGCATGCTTGCCTTGATCCATAAAATATTCGCCCATAGCACAGCCAGCAAATGGGGCGATGTATGACAGCGCGGCTGGATCAGACGCGCCAGCGACCACAATAATCGTATGTTTAAGCGCGTCGCGTTTTTCTAATTCCGCCACAATGCGGGCAATCTTGGATTCTTTTTGGCCAATCGCCACATAAATACAAATTACATCTTTGCCTTTTTGGTTGATGATGGTATCCACCGCAATCGCGGTTTTGCCAGTTTGGCGGTCGCCAATAATCAATTCGCGCTGGCCACGGCCGATCGGAATCATGGCGTCAATGGCTTTGATCCCGGTTTGCAACGGCTCTTTGACTGATTGTCGCTCAATGACTCCGGGCGCGATTTTTTCCACGGGATAAAGTTTTTCGGATTTAATCGCCCCTTTATTATCAATCGGCTCGCCCAGAGGATTGACCACGCGACCAATCAAACTCTCGCCCACTGGCACAGACAAAATCTTCCCGGTAGCTGTAACTTTGTCGCCTTGTTTGATCTGTGTATCATCCCCCAGTAAAATCACGCCAATTGAATCTTGCTCCAAGTTGAGAGCCACGCCAAGCACGCCACCTGGGAATTGCAGCATTTCGGAAGCCTTGACATTGGCAAGTCCCGCGACTTTGGCAATCCCATCACCCACGTGCAAAACCGTGCCGACTGACTCAAACTTAGCATCGGCCTTGAATAATTCTATCTTGCTTCTAAGTTGTGTGATTATGTCTGCCATGCTAGTTGCTTAAGTTCATTTTTAATTGCTCTAATTGATTCTTGACTGACGCATCAATCATCTTATCATCCATTCGAATCACCACACCGCCAATCAGATTTTCATCCACTTTTTTCTTCAGTTCATAGTGGCCCTTGGCCAGTTTGTTCAACTCATGGATTATTTCCTGTTCATTTTCACGGCTCAAGGGATGGGCAGTTGTCACTTCGGCCTGTGTAATACCTTGCTTGGCCAATTCCATTTTATGAAATTCTTCGGCCATGGCTTCAAACAAGCGCAAGTCGTTATTCTCCGAAAGAATTTTGACAAAATTATCCAGCACCTGCTCTTGGTCATTGGGCCTGGTTGACTCCAGAGTCTCCATCAGCGCCTGCGCATATTTTTTTGCTGAGTGTTTCATGGCTCTCGAGGCCCATCCCGGACTTGATCCGGGATCCACTTCAATAATTAAAACCAATTGGTATTTATTAGTTGTAGTGGACCCCAGCTTTCGCTGGGGTGGGTTCCTTACTTAATTCCTCTCACACTGTCGTTAATCAATTCTTGGTCCTTTTTTGGATCCAGTTTGCCTCGCAAAATCTTTTCTGAGGCGGCCACGACCAGTGTTGCAATCTCAAGACGTGCTTCTTTGAGTGCCTGAACTTTTTCGCTTTCTATGCTCAACTTAGCTTGCTCCAAAACTTTACTGGCTTGTTTTTGCGCGTCTACAATCGTTTCCTGCTTAATCTGATTAGCCGTGTCAGTCGTGGTACGCAAAATATGATCAGCTTCAGTCCGCACCTTTTTCATCTCTGATGTCTTCCATTCCTCAAACTTTTTCTTTTCCGATTCGGTGTGATCAGCATTTTTCAATCCTTCTTCAATCCGTTCGGTTCGCTTGGTCAAAGTGGCACCCAAAGGCTTGACCACCCATTTCCAAAAAATAAATAAGACAATGCCAAAATTGACCAGCTGGGCCAGAAATAATTTCCAATTTATTCCTAATGTGCCTAATACTTCCATATTTTTTAAACCTGGGCCTGTCCCGCAATGCGGGACAGAAAAGATTTACAAAATAAACGTAATCACCAACGCGTAGATGGCGATGGCTTCGGCAAACGCCATGCCCAAAAGCATGGGGACAAACAGCTTTTCCGTGGATTCTGGGTTGCGGCCAATGGATTCCATAGCCTTGGACGCAATTCGGCCAATGGCGATTGCCGGCGCGATACCGCCAATGGCGATTGTGCCACCCTTCACCAAAGTGGTGATCATTTCTGGAGTCATAATTTGGACCTTTCTTATGTTTTGTACTCGACGTTAATTATTTTTAGTTTATTGCGTCGGTCAAAACAGTTAATAATATTAAATCTCAAATCACAAGCATCAAATAACAAATAAATTCCAAACATCAATATTCAAATTCCAGGGCTTGGAGTTTGAGATTTGAAATTTGGAGCTTATTTGGGATTTGTTATTTGTCATTTGGAATTTAAGTTAATGCGCTTCCTGCGGCAATTCAGCCGTGGCCATAGTCAAGTAAGTTAAAGTCAGCATGGCGAAAACTAAGGCCTGGATCAATCCGACTAGTAATTCGAGCAGCATAAATGGCAAGGGTACGATATAGGCGATCAATCCCCCAAGCACAGTAAGCAATACTTCGCCGGCGAAAACATTGCCAAACAACCGCAAAGACAGTGAGATAACCTTAGCAATTTCTGAAATAATTTCGATCAGGCCAACGCCAAATTCCGTGATCGCCACAAAAATATTAATCGGGCCTTTGGATAACGACCCAACTAGGTCTTTGAGTTTGAAAAACTTATTGGCATAACGAAAAAAGCCAATCGTGACCACACCAATGATATGTGAAGCAATTACCGCAAATAGAGCCATAGCCAAAGTCATGTTAAGGTCGGTATTAGCCGGGCGAAAAAGTGGTACCAGTTCGATGTGCCCATCAATTAACAAATGTCGACCAATGGAACCGGTTCCCGGGATCAACCCAATCCAATTCGAAAATAAAATAAATAAAAATAATCCTCCGACAATAGGCAAAAATCGTAGTGATTTTCTGCGGTCATGCGTAACCTGGTCAATATAGCCGAGTATAAATTCCAAAACTGCCTCAGCAAAATTTTGTATCCCTCGCGGAATCAACGAAGTTTTGTTCCGCAACAGCAAGCCTACAACAAAAAAACCTAGCACTGCTAAACAGGAATTGATATAAGTATTGGTGACTGCAAAATTACCGACATGGAAAATTGGTTCCGCCACTAGTGGTGGTAATGCAAATATCATTTGATGTACTGCTTAAGTCTTTTAGTCAGCCAAATCGTCGTGGAAGTTATTGCCAAAATAATCCCAAGCAGTGTAAACCACGGGGTAGCGTTGCCAATCTTATGATCCAACCACTTGCCGGCCAATCCCAAGGCAACCAAAGGCAAGGCTATAATAAAACCTAATTCTAAACCCAGGCTTGCTAAAGCCCATTTGTTTGTCATTTTATCTTTGGGTTCTGGAATTTCTATCATAAGCGCGTAAATTCTAACAAAAAAATGCCGATTTGGCAAGCCTGGCAAATTCTAGGGGTCTTGACTTTTTACTTGCAGTTAACCATTCACTTCGTTCAGGTTCACTGCATGAACCACTCGCCAACAAACCTTAAATTCATGGCTTTAGCCATGAACCCGACCATGTACCGATTTCTGGTGCATGGGAGTGGTTCATGGAGCCCCCGGGTAGAATCGAACTACCGCCTACGGTTTACCCGCCCGCCATCGCAAGCCTGATTGAAAAGCTTTACGACTTGCTCAGGCGTTGCGGGCGGGCGATACCGCCGTTATTAAAATATCTGGAGCCAAGGGTGGGAATCGAACCCACGACCTCTGCTTTACGAAAGCATTGCTCTGCCAGCTGAGCTACCTTGGCCAAATTATATCCTATCTTTTAGAAACCGTCGGCCGAAGCCACTTTTAAAATACTTTTCTCTCTTTATCGCCTTCTCTTTGCTCAGACATGCTTCAAAGTATACTAACTCAAAAGGTTTTCTATTTTTTGTCGATTCAACCAACCCAGCGTTATGTTTGGCTATGCGTTCTTGCAACGCATCAGTCCAACCGACATATAGATCTCTGTCAATTAAACTTCTCAAAACATAAGTATAATATAACATAATTTTCTTGGGCTTTACCCGCCCGCCATCGCAAGCCTGATTGAAAAGCTTTACGACTTGCTCAGGCGTTGCGGGCGGGCGAAAGCATTGCTCTGCCAGCTGAGCTACCTTGGCCAAATTATATCCTATCTTTTAGAAACCGTCGGCCGAAGCCACTTTTAAAATACTTTTCTCTCTTTATCGCCTTCTCTTTGCTCAGACATGCTTCAAAGTATACTAACTCAAAAGGTTTTCTATTTTTTGTCGATTCAACCAACCCAGCGTTATGTTTGGCTATGCGTTCTTGCAACGCATCAGTCCAACCGACATATAGATCTCTGTCAATTAAACTTCTCAAAACATAAGTATAATATAACATAATTTTCTTGGGCTTTACCCGCCCGCCATCGCAAGCCTGATTGAAAAGCTTTACGACTTGCTCAGGCGTTGCGGGCGGGCGAAAGCATTGCTCTACCAGCTGAGCTACCCTGGCGTATTAATTTCGTGCTGACCCGACGAAGCTTTCAGCGGAGTCGGGCGATACCGTTGTTCTGCCACTGAACTAAGGGGGCTAATCCCAGTTGATGATTAATTATAACGACTATTCCAATATCGATCAATAAAGCCTTGGCCGCGTTTCGAAAATTATTCATAAACTATTTTCCTGAAATTGAATACCCGCCGTCAACAAGATGTGATTAAAATTATTTTATCTTTAAGCATGGACTTCATTTTGGTTTACCGGTTCAGCTGGTGGGGTTAGCGCCAGGATATTCATGCTCTCTTTCAAATTTTTATACAACAAAAATATATACACTGAGAAAAAAGGCAAGATTAAGAACGCCCAGACGAAGGAGAGGATGCTGGCGATAGTTTTAGGCAGAATTAGATTAATTGCGATTTGAATTATGATGACAATCAATGCTGCTGCAGCCAATCTCCAAGCCACTGCGCCCCATCGGCCCTTGACGTAACTTTTACTTTGGCGCAAAGCGGCCATGCCGGACAATCCTTCTGCTACCACTATCACGGCGCCAAAAGCGTACCAGACGGCGAAGATGATCCCTGGGACGATGAGCAGGATAAAACCCAAACCAGTGATCAGGCCAGTCAGCAAAGAAGTTAATAAATATTGCCAAATCTTATTTTTGGCCATAGCGAAAGCTTGCTTGAATCCAATTTCGTTGATTACAGCTGAATACAGTGCGACTTGGATCCAAATTGCCATCACGAAAAAAACTATGAATCCAGTTATCCCCAATACCGCCGCAACGGTAATACCTTTGCTTCCAGCTAATGCGGCCCCGCCGAACACTCCAGCGATGCCGACCACCCACACCACAATGTACGCCAAATACATAATCGCTGTAATGCTGTACAAAATTTTAGCTTTCGCCTTGGTAACCTCGATCGCATTTTTCAAAAGAACAGAAACCGATTGCATATTTTCCATAAATATTTGTTAATGATTTAAGTTTAATTCCCTGGAGCAGGTAGAGGGAATCGGACCCTCGCTCTATCCTTGGGAAGGACATGTACTACCATTATACGATACCTGCGGAATATTTGTTTATAGTATTATAACACTTCCCTTAAAAAGACAAGGATGCTATAATTTTCGCATTCCGAAGGAGGACGAATGGCCACCATACCGAGTGATTCTACTACGGCGATTATCTTCGAGGCCCTGGAAGCCTGCCTGCCCGTGACCTGCAAAACTCAAGTACTCACCAAGGTGCACGACGCACTCGTGCGTGCCAGACGTCAAGACTACGAAACCGAAGTGCTTATTGCCGTGATGCGAAAGCTTGCGCGCGGCAACCGTGATCTAGACGCCTCCGGCTTATTCGAAGACATCGATGAGCTACGTTCGATAACACGTCGCGAATTTCGAAAAGACCTTGTACGGATCGTGGAGGCCAGACTTCCCAAAGCCGACGGCACTACCCTATTCAACATCGTGAGTGACCTATGCGCAGTACTGCGCATATGACCTCGATGTTGTTTTTTTATTTTATCCGCCAAACCCAGATACGACTCAAGTTGCTATTAAGCCAACTGTCGTATCCGATGGTTTTAATCAAAATATGCTTGACGTGCCAAAGTTTTTGGCTATCCTTATTCGCTGTCTCAACTGGATATAAAATATGATAACCCAACCGGCTCACGACAATTTCAGGTTTTACGTGGCCGAGAGGGCTACTAATCATAGCTTTGTCTAACTCAGGTAATAACAGTCCTGCTGTGACAAAACCTAAATCACCGCCCAGCTGGCCCGTGACTTTATCATCACTTTCCGTTTTAGCCAACTGTTCGAATGCCTCACCATTGTTAATTCGGCTTAAAATATTCGTCGCACGGTTATACTCGTTAAGATTCAGATCGAGTAAAGAATTATATTTGATCCGAAGCAAACTATCATAAACTTCGGGCGCCACCACATATTTCAAAAACAAACTTGAGTCAGAATTAAAATAATCTTTAATCAGCGTATTATATTCTTCGTTTTTTCCGGTCGCGTAAAATTTCGATTCATCAATAAATACTGAGGTATCGTAAATTACTTTTAATTTACTCAACAGTTCCTGCTCTTTTTTGACCTTGATCATCTGGTCGAATATTTGTTGGTTACTCAAACTGGGTTCAAGTTTTTGAGCCAAACCTAGTCCCTGGTTCCAATCTGAAGCAGAAATCCACGAAGTCCCGATTATAACCGCCGGATAAAAATCCATTGCATAAATCAATATTGCGACGGTCAAAACAAGAATAACTATTGCAAGAATAATAATTATCTTTTTATTATTCATGCGTAAAAAAATAATTAAACCACTGTTTGATATTCGAAGTTTTACTAAGATTGTTTTCGGCTATTGTATCATTCCCACTAGTGTTCGGCAACCCAACCACAAATTCACCGTCTTTTTTTAAATTCAATTTTTCTCGTGCGGCTTTTTCCTGATAAGCAGCGGTGGCGAAGTACTTAATCATAGACGAGAGCTGGTCATTGTTTTTGCGAACTTTGTCCACTTCGGCCTGGAGTTGGCTGATTTCTTTATCCACACGATATTTTTGAATCAAAATCTTTGCGGCAAAAATCATGACCAAAACCAAGACCGCGCCTAAAACATAAGTCGCCGCTCTCGATTTAAGAAAAGTCTGCCAATTCATGAAAAAAATGGGATAAGCGTAAACAATAGCATGCCCACAATCATTATGATTGCAAATACGATGAAAATTTTGTTTAGTCTTTTACGATTGAGCATAAATTATTTCTTTAACACTGCCATGAAAGCTTCCTGGGGGATATCAACTGAACCAATGCGCTTTAATCGTTTCTTGCCCTTTTTTTGCTTTTCCAAATGTTTCATCTTGCGAGTCACATCACCGCCATACAAGCCTTTGGTCACGTCTTTGCGCATGGCTGAGATAGTCTCACGGGCAATAATCTTACCACCAATCGCGGCCTGGATCGCAATCTCAAACTGTTGTTTGGGAATTAACTCTTTTAGTTTAGCCGCAAGCTGACGCCCCTCTAACTCAGCAATCTCTCGATGCACAATCATGGACAAGGCTTCGACTTTTTCGCCGGCAACCAAGATATCCAGTTTAACCAAATCACCAAGACGGAAATCTAATAACTCGTAATTAAGAGAGGCATAGCCGGACGACACACTCTTAAGCTTATCATAAAAATCAATAATAATATTGGCTAATGGCATTTCCGCCGTAATCAGCACCCGATCCAGGCTTAAATACTCCATGTTCTTATATATCCCTCGCCGCCCAGTGATCAAATCGAGAATGCCGCCAATATAAGCTTGCGGGGATAAAATTTCAATATCCACCCAGGGCTCCTCGATGTTCTGAAACAACGACGGATCCGGCAGTTCAGCAGGTGTATGAATAATTTTGACCGAGCCGGAGTTCAAGTTGACTTTATATTCAACTGATGGCGCGGTCAGGACGAGATCTAATCCGTATTCGCGCGTCAACCGCTCTTGCACAATATCCATGTGCAAGAGACCAAGAAAACCAGTGCGGAATCCAAACCCCAACGCTGGGATACTCTCCGGCTCAAATTCCAGCGCCGCATCATTCAGCTTTAATTTTTCAATCGCATCACGCAAAAGTGGATAGTCATCGCCAGATGTGGGAAAAATCGAAGCATAGACCATGGGCTTGACTTGTTTGTACCCAGGTAAAGGCTCAACCTTGGCTGCAACAGTCGTAATAGTGTCACCCACACGCGCTTTACGCACATCGCGCAGGCCGGTGACTATATAGCCAACTTCGCCAGTTTGTAATGATTCTGAGGGGAAGTATTTAGGATGAAAAAATCCCACCTCTAACGCATCGGCTACTGTTTTCGTCCCAATGGTTTGAATTTTTTCATTTTTGGAAAGCTGGCCGTCAACCACGCGGACAAATGTGACCACCCCTCTATGCTTGTCATATGTCGAATCAAAAATCAAAGCGCGTAAAGGCTTATTAGTATCGCCTTGAGGTGCTGGCACGTGGTCTATGACTGCTTGAAGAATCTTTTCCACTCCCTCGCCGGTTTTACCTGAGGCGTAGAGAATTTCGTCATCGGTAAACCCAAAAGCTTTTTTGATTTCTTCTGCGGTTTTTTCCCGTTCCGAATTTGGCAAATCGATTTTGTTGACCACTGGAATAATTTTGAGATTGTGAGCTTGAGCCAAATGAATATTGGCTAATGTCTGCGCTTCAATGCCTTGCGTGGAATCCACGACTAAAATTGCACCTTCACACGCAGCCAAAGAACGTGAGACTTCGTATGTGAAATCCACATGCCCTGGCGTGTCAATCAAATTCAAAATATACCCGCCCCATTCCATTCTGACTGGCTGCAATTTTATCGTAATCCCCCGCTCTCGTTCCAAATCCATAGTGTCCAAAAGTTGATCTTTCATGTTCCGTTTCTCTACCGTTTTGGTAAATTCCAAAAACCGATCCGCCAGGGTCGATTTCCCGTGATCAATGTGAGCGATAATACAAAAATTTCTAATCTTATCTTGTTGCATAAAAAAGAGTAACCATCCCAGCGAAAGCTGGGATCCACTACAATAATTAACCAATCTGGTTTAATTAAAGAAGTGGACCCCAGATCAAGTCTGGGGTGGGTTAGCGTCTTTATTCTACCACGTTTGACTCCCAGCCCAAAAACTGCCAGAATATTCAGTCCAACAGGACTGGCATCAAATGACTCGAAAAACCAAGGAGGTTAGCGTGAGCCAGCGTTCGCTTGAATTCGTACCCCTTAAGATCAGTTATCCCCGGGACTTCGATGATTCTGTTCGCGACGATCCATATGAAAGATGGGATCGAGCCAAAGTTCCAGGCGGCTGGATCGTCCGTCACAGACAGATGCAGGGTGCTATACGGGGCGCTGTCGGCGAGAACGTACAAGTTGCTTACCACTGCATCGCCTGCAGCATCACGTTCGTAGCCGACATCGGGCACAACTGGGACGGAACTTCCCTGCCCTGACAAACGCTTCCTGAGCGCAGTGGTCCCCGACCCCTGCGCCTTTTTTTATTTCTAAAAATATGCTGTGTCAACTTCTGCTCGGCCGAGCAAGAGTTGGTACACTGACTTAGTTTAGGCAAAAATAGCCAAAAGTTCTTCACTGCAATACGGGAACGTATTGCAGTGTTAACTACCTATTAAAAAACTTTATTTGATAGCCGTCTGGGTCTTTGACATAGAATCGAGCGGCACCATAGTCTTTGGTTTCCAGTGGTTTGTGCATCGTAACCCCTTTTTTCAAGAGTGATTCGTAATACGATTTAAGGTCAGGGACAAAAAATCTCATAACTATTCCAGTCGTTGGTTGCACTAACTCCGGTCTCTGTTCAATCATGAACACTGCGCCATTGAATTCCAAAGACACAAAATTATGAGAATCGTCGACTCTGATAACTTTGAAATCCAATAAATCTTTGTAGAATTTCAGGCTGTCCTGGAGATCAGATACATAGACCTCAACCCCAAATGGCACAAATTCTTTGTCAGTCATTAGTTGGTTCATATATTTGAGCTTAACCCATCTCGAGCGATGACTACCTAAGATTAATTCTTGGTCATCGCGAGAGATCCCTTTACTAAAGCGATTTCTCGTCCCGCTAAATAAATCCTTGTAAGGGACTCGAAATGGAAACTTTTAATTTCAGTAAAATCCGCTCCGAGCGTTAGCTCATCCAATTCCAAATTATGTTTATCGGGCGGCCGATCTTGCTCCCGGTCGTACGCATTAGTTTAACCAAATGGTGCGTTTCCGACAAGCCCAGGCCCCAACCAATGATTAAATAAATCGCGGTACCAATTAACCCAGCACTCAGGCCTTGAATTAAGACTCCCCTATAAGTGTGCATGTTAACCACTGGTGCGACTAGATACAAAGAAACAAAAGCCCCAGCTCCACCCAAAAATGACGCGATAATAATCTTTAAGCAATTCGTGATCAGGTACTCGTCATGAATCGACCCTAACTTATAGTGCAACTCGATAATCAAAAATAATAAATTAACTACACTCGTTAAAGAAAAAGACAAAGCCATGCCAGCCACGCCGAATTTTGCGGTAAAAAAATAAGTGGCGACAATATTAACCCCGATTGTCATGAGTCCTATGACTACTGGTATAAGGGTGTTTTGAATAGCGTAGAAAGCCCGGGTAAAGAGAGGAATCAGGGCCTGGGCAAATAAGGACACTGAAAACAATCCTAAGGCTTGCGCCACGACTTTTGTATCAGTAAATGTAAAGTGTGTACCTTGCCCAATACCCAAAACCAATCGAACAATCTGGGCGCGGAGGACCAGCATCAAAATCGACAACGGGATCATAAAAAATAAAATCTGAATCGTGGTCTTTGCCAACACGTCTTTAAATCCCTGGTCATCTTTTTTGTTAAACAAATCCGAGAGCAGGGGAAAAACCGCAATCGCGAATGAAATGGCAAAAATACTTAAAAATACAGACTGTAAATTGTTAGCATAATAAAACGCAGCCAAAGCACCAGTTCCCAAGAATGAACCGAACACGCTGACGATCAAGGAAGTCACCTGGCCTGTGCCCATGGAAAAAATCCGGGGCCAATATAGTTTCCAAAACTTTCGAAAGCCCTTTTCCGCACTGACAATTTTGAATGAGTACCGAAACCCCATGCGAACTAGCTGAGGCACTTGAATGATAAAATGCAAAAACGCGCCAGATACAACACCAATAGCCAAACCCGCTGGGCCCATTTTGGGATACAACCACACGACCCCAGCTATGATCGATAAATTATACAACACAGGCGCGACTGCCACCAAGGCAAATCGTTTATAGGTGTTGAGCATGCTGGAGACAATGGAAGACAGAGTGAGCAAAATTGGAGACAGTAAAAATATTTTAGTAAATAATTTGGTTAAATCATAAGCCTGCCCGTGGAAACCAGGGGCAATGGCCCGCACTAGTGGGTTAATAAAAATAAATGCCAGACCAGTCAAGATCAACATCATAATCAGCGTGACATTAATAATGCTCGAGGCCAGCTGGTTGGCATCATCTTCGTCTTTCATTAGGTATTCAGAAAATACGGGAATAAAGGCGACGCTGAAAGTTCCCAAAATTAACAAATTATAAATAAAATCCGGAATACGAAACGCCGCAAAATAAGCATCGATTGTGACACCCGCGCCGAATTGGTGGGAAAATACCGCGTCTCGAACCAAGCCTAAAATTTTAGCCAATAGTGAAAAAGCCGCGATAATCACGGTGGCTCGGCCAACTTTGCTATCTTGTAAAAATTTGAGATTCATGTGCTATTTATCTATTACCAGTGGCCAGAAGTCATCAGTGTTGCTGTTGGAGCTAAAGCTGGCCACATCACCAATCAATTTCACTTCCGGGCCAACCCAACTGGATTGAAATCGACCCAAATTCAGAGTACCAACAAATGAGAAAATCTTTGAGGCAGATTGTTTTTGTAACAACAAACTATAGCCGTTCTGAATCTTGAATGGCAAAATATATGTGATGGTCACTGAGCGTGTTTGGCCCACATCAGTATTGACCCAGCCGGCAAATTCAGTCTTGCCGCTTTCAACTCGCGTGTACACATCTGAATGCAAATCTCCTCTATCCCATTGGGCCAAATCAGGGTCCGTGGCAAACCCTCTGGCCGCAGAATTAAAATATTGATATTCATCAAATCCTTTGGCTGAGACAAATTGACTGCCCAGAGGCACTAGGACTCTCAAGTAATCTTTGTTCAAAGTGTCCGCAAAATTTTTCCGTTGAATCGTTAGCATGTTGATAATGGAATCATCGGATAAAATTTTACCCTGGAGCGTGGCTTTTTGATCCACGCGTAGATCAGTTTTGGTCCCGCCGAGGTTAGAATTCACAATAGACAAATAATCATAATCTGTATTTAATATCTGCCCGCTGAAACCTAAGTCAGCAATCTTGGTTTGAGTTTCTGCATCTTTAGTATATAACATGAGTTGTCTTTGGCTTAAGTTATCCTGAAACATCTGCAAGGCTCCCAGCCATTGATCTTTACGCAAACTGGCCAGACGATTAAGTAGGATTGGCGCAAAGTCAGCCAGGAACTTTTTCGGTTGGTTGAGAACAGGATTATAGTCAATCGAAGTTTTAAACTGGACTAGTTCTTGAAAATTATCCGCGGTCAAAGTCACGTTATAATCAGGCATGACTACCGGGCCAGTCAATTTTAGTAAATCTTCAAATAACCTTGGGGTGGCAGAAATAACACCATCGACAGTTTCGCCGCCTAACTCAAAAAAATATAAAAGCTTTTGGGCGGACGTGGGAAAATCTGCAAACCAATTCGCATCCCGGATGCCCCAACGTTTTATTTCTGGCTGCATGGGACCCGGAGCCGCGATTTGATTATAAATTTGTCCTTCCAGCTGGTAAATACTTTCGATTTTGAGTTTAGTAATGACTCCACGGTCCGTTCCCAGCACGCCATAAGTCCCAATAAATCCGCCAGTTGCCCGGGCTTCATCGTAATTTTGAAAAACCAAAAGGTAAGTTTTTTGTCCACTAAATAAATTTAAATATAAATCCTCAAGGCCAATCAACTTTTCCAAAATGGCGCTAAGTTGCTGGACTTGCGCCTTAGCCTCTTGCAGAGTAGTAAAATAATTACCTGGCAAATCCCCGGCCGCATTGAATTCGAGTGCAGCTTTTTGCACTAATTCCAAACAATTCGCAAGTTGCTGACGGTTAGTCTCAATGGCCTGATTGCTGACTCTGAGTTCGTCAAACAAATTTAGGGCCGTGGATAATTTATTGCCGGCTTGAGCCAGCAACCCCGCGCCAGTTAAGACATGATCCGCGGAATTAGCCTGCGGTAGCATCCATTTGAGCGGCTGAAAATTATTTAATTTTGCGTGCGCCAGTGCAATGTTGCTTTGTGCCGCATCAAAAAGCTGCTGTGCCGAGCCAAAATTTTGCGTGCTTAAGTTTTGTCCGGCCGCATGCAGATCCGAATATGCCGAAGTCGCGGCTCCTAAAATTTCACCCGTAGCTTTTTTGGCAGAGGAAAAATACAGGAGACCTTGTATTAACAAAACTAACGCAAACCCGGTCAGGGCAAACGATGCCGTCTGCCACAGCCATGGTTTAGATTTCGGAGCTGGCTCTGGGGTTGAAACCCAAGATTTTTTCGGGGCCTTACGTCTGGCAAATGCCACCTCCGAGCTCAATACCTCCCGGCGAATTATGTGCTTGGCCGGTTTGTAGGTCTCCTTGCGTTTGACCGAGCCGATATCAATTTTTGAAAAATGCTTAGGCATAATAATTATTCAGCCGTTAAATTAGAAAACCGGGAGATATTAAGCAAAATTCCCAAAGACGCCAAACTGATCAAAAGCGAGGTTGAGCCATAAGAAATAAAAGTTAGGGGGATGCCGGTTAGAGGAATCAAACCGGTGATCCCGCCGATGTTAATAAGCGCTTGTAAACTGAGCCAACAAGTAATACCCGCGGCCACGAGTTTGCCAAAGGTATCTGGCGCGGTCCGCGCGATCTTGAAGCCGCGATACGCGAGCAGTAAAAATAATAGCAGAATGATGCAAATCCGGATAAACCCCATCTCCTCGGCCATGATAGCGAAAATAGAATCACCCATGGGTTCGGGCAAATAACTGTACTTTTGTCTGGACTGACCAAACCCTACTCCCCAAATCCCGCCAGAACCAATGGCGAGAAGTGCTTGGGTAATTTGGTAGGATATCCCTTTGACATCGGCCGAAGGATTAAGGAATGACAAGAAACGCTCTGCGCGATAAGGCGCGGCTTTGATTAAAATCCATAAGACCAATAAAGCCGAAGCCGCGGTGGCGTAAATGTAGCGCATACGGACACCACCAATAAAAAACATGACGGCCGCAATCGACGCCAAAACTAACATGGTCCCAATATCCGGCTCAAGCACGATTAAAGCAACGACTACACCGACAATGGCCAGACTAGGTAAAAAACCATAATACAAATCTTCAACACGATGCTGACGCTTGTCATACCAACTGGCTAAATACAGGATCATGACCAGTTTTACAAATTCCGCGGGTTGAAATAAGAATGAGCCAAAGTTAATCCACCGTCTGGCATTGCCGACTTTAAATCCGATCCCCGGGATCAAAACCGCCACCAGCATCCCGATTCCAAGTAAAACCAAAAACGGGGCAAATTTTTGCCACTTATGATAATCAATACGAGACAAAACATACATCAAGATTAGACCGGGCAAGGCCCCAAACAACAACTGGCGGAGAAAATAATAATAATTATTATGAAAGCGCTGATAAGACAAAACCGAAGACGCGGATGAGAGTGACAGTAAGCCCACGACTAATAAGCCCAACACGAGCCAGATAATATACCGATCTGCTTTAGGTAATTTTTTTGTTTTGATCATAATTGATTTACGGCATTCACAAACTGCTCTCCCCGGTCAGTTTCATTTTTAAACAGATCAAAGCTCGAGGTGGCCGGAGAAAATAAAATCGTGTCTCCTGAACTGGCCAAACTTTGGGCTTGCGCCAAAATCTCTTGCATCTTCCCAGCACCAGTTAAAACCTGTCCTGGAAGTTTGGGAGCAATTTTTGAAGTAACCTGGCCAATCACGATAAGGCCTTTGATATTCCGGCTCTGGTTAATTTTTTCTATTAGCGGACTGAAATCTAGACCTTTATCAAATCCGCCGACTATTAAAATCAAGGGTGAGCTAATTGCTTTGATTGCGGCAATGGCTGATTCAATATTAGTGCTGTATCCGTCATCAATATAGGTAATTCCCCTGATTTGCTTAATGACTTTCAATCTGTGATCTAAAGGCTCAAATTCAAGCACAACTTTTCTAATGGCTGATTCGTCTACACCGATAAGCTTGGCGACGACTGCAGCCGCAGCAATATTTTCTAAATTATGCTCACCCAAAAGTTTGGTTTCAAATCTCGACGCATCCTTAGCATCAAAAAAAATCTTCTGAGCTCTGCCTAAATTTTTAAACGATTCGGGTAAACTTTTGTGGAGTATTGCGTAATCTTGATTGGTTTGAAACTTCAAGATAGAGGACTTGGCACTTATGTATTCCTCCACGGACTGGTGATGATTTAGGTGATCAGATGTGATATTCAAAACTACTGCGATGTGCGGACTCTGGTCTAAATCCTGTAACTGAAAACTTGAGAGTTCCAAGATAACTAAATCCGGGGGTTGAATTTGGTCCAAAAACTCAAAGGGGTCACGACCAATGTTACCGGCTAACCAAGTCTTCTGACCGCTAGTTTCTAAAATCTGAGCTAATAAACTACTGGTCGTGCCTTTGCCCTTAGTGCCAGTCACACCAATGATATTGGCGGGACAAAGTTTGAAAAACAATTTAGTCTGACTGGAAATTTCAACGCCCTTTGACTTGGCCTCTGCAACTGCGTTGGATAAAAACGGCAAACCTGGGGTCCGAAAAATTATTTGATACTCATCGAGCCGACCTATCAATTCATCCGGGTTTGACCAATCGTCTATTACATCATAATTAATTTCTTTGCTAGTTAAATAGTCAGCCAACTTTTGGTTATTTTTACCCAAACCAACAATCGCAATTTTTTTTCCTCGTAAATTTTCTAGCATCATCCCAGTATATCAACTTCGATAATAGTTTTTGAGTCCGCTTTTGCCGACAGAAAAACTATTACTATTAGTATTAATTAAATTATATAAATAACATTCTGGATATTCAAAAACCATTAAAGGCAAAAGCATCGAAGTTGTATTACTGGGTTAACGTTTGATCACAGTGCCGTTAGTCTGCAAAACTTGAGCCTCTGAATAGGACAACGCGCCATTGACCACGACGGCGTCAATGCCGACCGATAATAAATCTGAATTGGTGTAATCCGCTTTGTCCGACACGGTTTGAGGATTAAAAATGACGACATCAGCCATTTTATTCTTGGCTAACACGCCGCGGTCCGAGACACCCAAAAGGCCAGCCGGTTCACTAGTTATTTTTTTGATCGCTTGTTCCCATTTGAGTAATTTTTGTTCCCGGACCATTTTCAAAAACCGCGGCATCGTGCCAAAGCACCTTGGGTGTACCAGTTTCGAACTGTGGCTGTTGAATCCTGCGCCGTCCGTGGCGATCATGGACAAAGGCGACATACAAAAGAGTTCCACTTGCTCCTGGGACAAATTATGATCAAAGACTATAACTTGGGCATTAGTGGCGGTGACCAAGTTCACAATCGCCTCTTCCACTGATACGGATTGATTGTCCGCAATCTGGGCGATGGTCTTACCGACATAATTATTATTGCCCGCCGCTTCGGCAACGATAATATTTTTAAAATCCTGATTTTGATCCCGTAAATAATCCAAAATTTTACGGCGGCTTACCGGATCGGCCGCGCTACGCGTAATTTGCTCCCGTCCGCCTTCATAAGCCCACTTGGGTAAATAAGTATAAAGCACTGACCACGAAGTATCGTACGGATAAACATCAAAACTAATTTTGACTCCTTGATGATAAGCAATTTCCAATCGGCTCATCAGACGATCAAACAACGGCCAATTGGTTTTCCCGCGAATTTTCAGATGAGAAATTTTTACCGAGATATCACTGGTCTGGGCCAAATCAATAACCTCATCCAGACTTTCCAAAACATGGCCAGCTTCGGAACGCAAGTGCACACTTAAATATTTGTTGACAGGCTTTAAATTCCCTAAAATTTCCCGCAACTCTGTGGCCGAGGAATTAACTTCGTGCGCGTAAATCAGCCCCATAGACAAGCCCAGCGCGCCTTGATTTAAGGCGTCCCGCAAGGTCTTGTCCATAATTTTCAGTTCATCACTGGTCAATTCCCGCACCTTATCGCCGACTAAGCCCCGTCTCAGTGTGGCGTGACCAACCAGAGTGCCGACGTTGACACCCAAAGGCATCGCGGCAAGCATTTGTAAAAATTCAGCGACTGAAGCCCAATTGATATTAATACCCGAAAGGTTATGCCACTTCTGAATAGTCTTAATCGATTCGGCACTTAACAGTGGGGCTAATGACGCGCCGCAGTTGCCGATGATAATCGAAGTAATACCTTGTGACAAAAGACTCGCTTGCTCCGGCTGATCAAACAAAGTCCAATAAGAATCTGAATGATTTTGAATATCAATGAACCCCGGTGTGACAAATTTATCCTGAGCGTTAATGACTCGCGCGGCCTTGGCGCCAATGTTTGGCGCAAGCTCAACTACGCGGCCTTTTTCTATACCGACATCAAGCTTTTTGCCCGGACTGCCCGTCCCGTCAATCACCGTACCGTTTTTGATTAAAATATCTAGCATATATTTTTGTTGTCTTTGCGAGGAGCCGCAATTATCTATATGGACTAACTTAGGCGGCGACGAAGCAATCTCAATCCAAGGTAAGAGATTGCTTCGCGACTGCCGATGCTTGACCCTCTGTGATAAAGCAGTCGCTCGCAAAGACGAAAAGTTTATTATTAAATCAAATTAATCATCTTCCTATTAAATTTACTGCCACTCCCACAATGGCGCCAATGGCGGCAATCAGCCAAAACCTCATGGTGACTTTGGTTTCTGGCCACCCGCGAGCCTCGAAATGATGATGAATCGGACTAGAAAGAAAAACTTTACGGCCAAGCAATCGCCGACTGATCAACTGGACAATAGTCGAGCCAGATTCGATCACCAAGACAATGCCAATCAAGGGCAACACTGCGACTGAGTTGGTTAAAAACGCAATTACCGCCAACACAGTGCCGAGTGACATGGATCCGGTATCACCCATAATAAATCGGGCGGGATAAATATTAAACCACAAAAAAGCGAGCAAACTGCCACTCAAAACCGCGGTTAAAGCGGCCAGCTCAAACCGTCCTTGGGTAAAAGCAATCAAACCATATGACAAAAATGCAATGGCCAAAACTCCTCCAGCCAGACCATCGAGTCCGTCTGTCTGGTTAACTGAAAAACTCGTCGCGATCACTACAAAAATAAAAAGTGGGACATACCACCAACCGATGCTAAAGTTGCCAAATCCCGGAATATGCAAAATATCAAATTGCAATTTGAAAAAAAACCAATACGCCCCGATTATGGCCACGAAGCTATAGAACCAGAGTCGATGGCGCATTCTCAACCCTCCCCCCTTACCTCCCCCACTCCCCTTAACTCCCAGATAATCATCGAGCAATCCAAGCAGGGCAGTGGCAAGCAAGGCGCCCAAGGGGAGCAAAGTTTGTTGGCGAGTCAAAAAATTTAAGTTATGAAAAAAATCAATGTGCATGATTCGATCTAAGAACCAAAAAATAACAGCCAAAGTAACCGTGCTCACCCAAACTAAAACCCCGCCCATGGTTGGCGTGCCACTTTTCTTTTCGTGCAGTTTGGTATAAATTGGCGTGTCGCCTTCGGCCCGGATTTTTTTGCCGAATTTGTGTTTATAAACAAAGTTGGTAAACAGCGGAGTCAGTGCCATTGCCAGAGCAAAAGATATGGTCGCGAGGCTAAAAATTTTAATTACGGCTTGAGTGGGGGTCATTTTTGCTTCTGTTTCTAATATTCTTTGAACACTTAAGTCCCCAAATTATAACACATTTAAGCTCTTTTTACCAACGATACACTACAAACAGCCAATCCAAAAGTTTCTGAGTGTCCAGCTCCCGGTCGTCGCTACCTAAGACAATAGTTAAAACTTGGCTCCCTTGGTGATTGACCAAAATTATCAAATTACCCAGAGCTTTGGAAGTAAATCCGGTTTTGACTCCGGCAACTTCCGGGTTATCCAACAATAACTTATTGGTCGTGTGAAGTTCGTGTTTGTGTTTGCCGTCCACAGAGGTAATAATAGTTTCTTTGATTTGAACGATTTTACGAAAATATTCGTTTTTCAAAAATTCCTGGACAATTTTTACCAGGTCCAAAGTATTGGAATAATTTTCGTCACTGTCCCAACCCACCGGATTGGCAAAATGAGTATTGAGTAACCCCATACTCGCCGCCTCAATATTCATGGCCTCAGTAAATTTCGCTGAATCACCGGCAATACTATTAGCCAAAGTTACGGTCGCGTCATTACTTGAAGAAATTAACATAGCATGAAGCAAGCTGTCCACAGTCAAGATTTCTCCAGCCACCAGGCCAGCCGTATTACCGATCACACCCTGGTCTTTCTTACCCACAGTCATGAGGTCACTGATAGTTTTATTTTTGACCACGACCAACGCTGTCATTAGTTTAGTCAGACTGGCAATAGGCAGTTGCTCGTCCAAATTTTTGGAAAAAAGGATCGTACCGGAATCCAAATCCAGCGCCACTGCGGATTTGGCCGTAAGGATAGGCGCGCTTGTGTTCAGAGACATTTCTGGTGCGGGATGAACTGTTGAGGGTACCAACTTCTCTATCGCGATTCCAGAGACTGTGGGCCGATTGACCGCTTCATGGACGCCATGCGGTAAAAATACCCAAGCCAAGGCGACCCCTAAAACTGTGTAAATAATTTTGTTTATCATTTCGATTTGGTGCGCGGGTGTATTTTCTGATATAATACTAGCATAATTAAAAATAAACGTATGGAAGTAACCCTAACCGACGCGAATTTTGAAGCAGAAGTACTCAAATCCGACAAACCCGTGCTGGTTGATTTCTGGGCCGAGTGGTGCGGCCCGTGCAAAATGGTTTCTCCCGCGGTCAGCCAGATTGCCGAAGAGCTTGCGGATCACCTAAAAGTTGGCAAACTCAACGTGGATGATCATCCCAAAACCAGCCAACAGTATCAAGTCTTAAGCATTCCCTCACTCAAAATTTACAAGGGCGGCAAAATCATCGGTGAAATGGTTGGGGCTATGCCCAAGCAAGTCATTGAAAAAAAAATTAAGGAAATTCTAGGCATTTCATGACAAAAATCTATTGAACATACTTCCAAAAAATGCTATATTTACTCGGCTTTGGGGAGTAGCCAAGTGGTAAGGCAGGGGCCTTTGAAGCCCCCATTCGTAGGTTCGAACCCTACCTCCCCAGCCAGATAGGATTAACATCAGCGAAAGCTGGTGTTTTTCCTTTATCTACGGGCTCTTTTGGCGGTTCGAAAGTCTTTTTTTTGTCTACATTTTCTCCCAACATCTGCATTACTTGGTCAGAGATCATTTTGAAGGCTTTGTGGTAGGGCTTGATTTATTCGTTACAATCCGCTATAGTTGATATATCGGATTAAACATATGGCAAATAACAACAAAAAGAAGATTTTAGATAGCCGATCAATGGCGAAAGTGCTGAAAGATGCAAAGCGCCGAACACTTATTGAAAGCACGGGGTCTTCATTGCGACTTGCTGGGGTTAAAGTTTCCAACAAAGATGTTGAGCAAATTGTTAACCTCTCAATTCTTAATTCTATCTTTGAAACAAACATTGAGAAGATACTATCCTCAAAACAGCTCGCGGTTTGGAATTATCTCCAAAAAGTTGATAGTTCCACACCGCGCGAGATTTCCGAACAGACGAAAGTCGCTTATCCGACTGTCAGACAAGCAATCGATAAACTGTTGCGACTCAAAAAGATTGAGCGCATCGGGCAAGGTCGTTCAACGAGCTATAGGGTGATCAAAAAATAAATTTATGGCAACACTTAAAACAGTTTATGTTCGACTTGCAAATGTAAACGAAATCGTGTAATATGTTTATATCTATATGAACAATGTAAACAAACCAAAAATCGGCCGATATGTAACACAGAAAGAGGGTTTTCGAGCTTTTACACCCCTTCCTTTTCCTCCAAAAGGTGGCTTTGAGATAAATCCGAAGCTGTATAAGAAACACGAAGAAGCCATCAGATTGGTCGGCAAACTCGATGGTATCACGCGGCTTTTGCCCGACAAAGATTTTTTCCTTTTGATGTTCATAAAAAAAGACGCGGCGTATTCAAGCCAGATAGAAGGGACCAAGGCTACACTTCAGGATGCGGTTGCCGCTCCAGTTACGGAAGAAAAAGCTCGCATGCATCCCGACGTAGATGACATAACTCATTATGTTAATGCAGTAAATTACGGTATCGAAAGAACAAAAACTTTGCCAATTTCACTACGGCTAATAAAGGAAATACATGAGCGCCTCATGATCGATGCACGTTCCACCCAGCATGCCTATCCAGGAGAGTTTCGCCGTAGCCAAAATTGGATTGGTGGAAAATCACCGATGGATGCGTCTTTCGTGCCTCCAGCGCCCCATGATATGCAGAATTCTTTAGACGACTTGGAAAAATTCATTCACGCAAAAGATGACCTACCTTCTTTAGTAAAGGCCGGTTTACTTCACGCGCAATTTGAGACTATTCACCCATTCACCGATGGCAATGGTCGAACTGGACGAATGCTGATTGCGATGTATATGCATCACGCCAAGCTTTTGGAATTGCCGATATTGTATCTTTCAAGCTATTTCAAAAAACATCAGAAATTATATTACCAAAAACTGCAGGATTATCACGATGAAGATGCGAACATTAGTGGTTGGCTAGAATTTTTCCTTGAAGGTGTGGCGGAAATAGCGGATTCCTCCATTGAAACATGCGCGAAAATTACCGCATTGCGAGACAAAGATTTTACCAAAATGCAAAAGCTTGGCAAAAAATCGGCCGCGTCCACACTGGAAATTGTCCGTAAATTGTTCAGTCAACCGATTGTCGGTGTTGCGGAAATAATGAAATGGACGGGTTTTACTGCGCCCGGCGCGTATAAAATCATCGATCGGCTCAAGGACTTGGAAATTCTTGAGGCTCTTGGCGACTCACAATATGGACAGAAGTACATCTATGCCGATTATTATGAAATCTTTGACGATTCTTTCAGAGACGCAAGAGCAAAAAAATAAATTTATGCCAAAGGAAATCGCCATCAAAACCAAAGGAGAAACTTACTACAAATGCAAGAAAATTTGGGTGGATGCCTGCCTGCCGGTAGGCAGGGTTGCTTGCCCGTCCGTAGCTTTAGCGAAGGAGGGCGAGGATTACGTCCGGGTTGGTGGCAATGAGGGAGACTATAAGGTGATCACAAAATAAATTTATGCCAAAAGATTATTCACAATTTAGTAAAGAAGAGCTTCTCAAGATTGTTGAGAAAATGGAGTCCCGAAAAAAGTACGGGCTTATTTGGGATGAGGAAAAGGTTAAAGAACAATTTGAAAAAGATGCCGAGAATGCTTTGCCGGTGCTGAAAGAAATCAGTAGTAAAGAAATCACGGATAAAGACTCATCAAAGCCAGTCAACATTTTAATCGAAGGCGATAACTACCATGCCCTTTCCGTTTTGAATTTCACTCATCAGGGCAAAATTGATGTGATCTATATCGATCCTCCATACAACACTGGAAAGGAAGATTTTAAATACAATGATAAATGGATAGACGAGAATGATGCGTATAGACATAGCAAGTGGCTTTCATTTATGAGTAAGAGGTTGAAGCTGGCGAACACTCTTTTAAATGATGGCGGAGTCATATTTATCTCGATTGACGACAATGAATCTGCACAGCTAAAACTTCTTTGTGATGAAATTTTTGGAGATAATAATCGATTGTCTACGCACCACATACAAGTCAGATATGGCGGTAAAAATCTTAATGAAAGAAAGGATTTTCAAGAGCTCATAGAGTACACATTTGTATACTCAAAAAATAAGTACTTCTTTGAAGCGAATAAGCCACATGAGGAATACGATCTTGAAAAATTCAATTTGGAAATAAAAGAGCTAAAAAAGCCAGATAAAAGTTTGGAGATTAATGGAAGAAAGGTGGATATATTTTTAGCTGGCTCATATTCCATAACTAAAAAAGATAAGGGAAGCCTCGAACTCTTTAAGGAAACTTGGATATCCGGATCAATTTATTCTGGCACCGGTCACGGTACTATGTATCAAAAAATAGTAGAGAACCGAGTTAAAACCGATGGACTATCTACTTTATATAAAATCGATGGGTTGGGCGAAGATGGCCTCGGGTTTAGGTACATGATTAATCCTCAAAGAGAATCGTCATCAAGAGGAAAAATGTTTACTAAAGTACCTACAGAAAAATTAGAGGCATTAAAGAGTGGCAATCTTGAAATAGACCGCCCTATTATAAATTATTATGATTTTAGTCCCGACTTTGGGAATATAAGAAACGAGGGTGGCGTAGGTTTTAATGCTGGGAAAAAGCCAGTAAAAATGCTGAAGCAATTTATAAACTATCACAAAAATAAAGACGCAATTGTCTTGGATTTTTTTGCTGGGTCGGGCTCTACTGGTCATGCTGTTCTCGACTTAAATAAAGAAGATGGCGGAAACCGTAGCTTTATTGTCTGTACCAACAACGAGAATAATATTTGTGATGAAATTTGCTATCCTCGCATAAAGAATGTCATCAAGGGATGGAATGGAAACGACGGTCTTGGCGGCTCACTCAAATATTTCAAAACAAAGTTTGTAAAAAAGAACGCAAATGGTGATGACTTCAAGACACGCATTACAAAAGAATGTACGGAAATGTTGTGTCTGCGTGAAGGTGTGTTTGATGAAGTAAAGAAGACTGATCAGTACCGCATATTCCAACAGGGCGATAAGACGCTGGCAGTTTATTATTCTCTAGATCGAAAATCACTACCGGTCTTAAAAAAAGAGCTTAAGGAAATTGACGGCGAGAAGATACTTTATTGCTTCACTCTCGATGCTACTGGCCTTTCAAAAACAGAATTCGCCAATTGGCACGGAGTTACGCTCGAGCCGATTCCACAAAAGATATTAGATGTCTACAAACAAATTTATGAATATTGATCTTAAACCCTACCAAGAAAAAGCAGTTAACCAGCTGATCGAAACTACGGTCAAGCTTTTGGGTTATGACGGCCCGGGCGAAGTTTGCGTTTTTCAAGCTCCCACCGGATCGGGGAAAACAATCATGATGGCCAAATACATTGAGGCCCTTATCAAAGAACTCCCCAAGGAGGATTTCTGCTTTGTCTGGATGAGTATTGGCAAGGGTGAGCTTCATTTGCAAAGCAAACATTCGCTGGAGAAAGTATTCGCTGGTTTTCCTCGAGTTACATCAGTTGAGGATGCGTTTAGCGGTGGTCGTGAGCGTATTGTTCAGAACGAAGTCGTAGTTGCTAACTGGGAAAAATTGCGAAGTAAGGAACGCGAGTCCGGTGATTGGAAAAACTTGGTAATGAAAGACGGTGAGAAGCTGAATTTTCGTGACGTACTCGAAAAGACAAAAGAGCAACGCAAAATCATTCTTATTATTGACGAGAGCCACGTAAGTGCTGATACGGCAAGGGCAAATGAGCTTCGGGACCTTATTGGTGCCGACATTGTGATTGAAATGTCCGCTACTCCCCGTCGGCCACAGCAGGAGCTTGGTTTTACCAAAGAACTTGCTCGAGGCGGTGCTGGGTATGTCATCGTTGAGCCGAAAGACGTGATTGATGAGGGCATGATCAAGAAAGAGATCATCATCAACGAAGACATCGAGAAGATCGCCGCTTCGGAAGAAGACTCCCAATCGGCCGTGCTGGAAGCCGCTTATCGGAAACGGTTAGAGCTTAAAAAGGCATTTGAAAAAGAAGGTGCGGACATCAATCCTCTGGTCTTGGTACAAATTCCTACAGCAGAAGCCGGTGATCAGAAAATCGAGGCGGTGAAGAAATTTCTTAACGGCAAAGGCGTCAATGAACGTAAAGATGGTCACGGTAACGGCAAGCTGGCTATTTGGCTGGCCGAGCAGAAGTCAGAACTGATTGATTGGATAGCAGAACCGGACAACGAGATTGAGTTTCTTATTTTCAAACAAGCCATTGATACCGGCTGGGATTGCCCTCGAGCGCACATTCTTGTGAAGTTTCGAGAGACGCATAACATTGTTTTTGAAATTCAGACCGTCGGCCGTATTTTGCGTATGCCGGAACAGCGACACTATAGTAATGAAATACTCAATCGCGGTTATATCTACACCAACCTTAAGTCCATTGAGGTCAAGAAAGAAGAATACAATCCAAACATCATCAAGCATTTACGAGCTGGCCGTGTCGCTGAATATAAGCCGATTAAGATTGAGTCGTACTACAAGGCTCGGGCAGACTACGGCGATGTTACTTCCAGCTTTCATCATGTATTTGAAAAAACAGCCGATCAGTATTTTGGTACTTCCGGTAAGAATACGCCAGCGGAAAACGCCAAGAAAGTTGAAGCTAAGGGCGTTAATCTCAATATCAAAAAGTACCAGCAGGAACTTATTGCCGATACGCATTTGGACGTAAAGAGTTTTGACGAGCTTGAGGGCAAGCTCGGTGCCGAGGGTTTTGCCAAGCTTCAAGTTGCGGCCGACGAACTCATGGTCTTTTTCGAGCAGACCATTAAAAACAATCTCGGACCTTTTAAGAACGTGAAGCGTTCCGTTCCGTCCGTCAAAGCCGCTATTTATCTTTGGTTTCAAAATGTCCTTGATTCAAAAAGCTGGGGTGAAGAGAATATGCTCATGACGCAAAAAGTTTTCATGCACGATAAAAATCGCGGTTACTTTGAGCATATTCTTGCCACAGCGATTGATCGCTACATGGCCGTCAAAGAGCAGGAAGTCCGGGAGCGTATTGAAGAAAGCGAACAGCGGTATCCTTTCGAGCTTCAGCCGGAGCAGTTTTATAACGAGTACACCGACGAAATCGTCAAAGCTAAAAAATATGCTTATGATCCCTGCTATCTCAATGTGGATCGTTCCAAGCCGGAACGAGAGTTTGAAGTGTTCTTAAACGACAACGCTTCTAAGATCGACTGGTGGTGGAAGAACGGCGAGAACAAGCAAGACTACTTCGGCATAAAGTACGAATATGCCGGTGGCATCTATACGTTCTATCCGGATTATTTAGTGAAGCTTGCCGATGGCCGGATCGGGCTATTTGAGGTCAAAGACTCCGGTGATCGGGACGGTAAAACCTATACCAAAGCTAAGGCCGAAGCTTTGCAGGAATACATTGCCGATCAGAAAAACAAGAAGCTTTTCGGCGGTATTGTAATCGAACGCAATCGCGCCTGGCATATCAGCGACAAGGCTACTTATGATTGGGATAAATGCGAGCGTGATGACTGGAGTGAGTGGGATGAATTGAGTTTGTAACATCTTATCAGGCCATTTCAAGCCCCCGATGGATTCGGGGGCTTTGTTGTGTATAACTTATAGTGATGATAGCTTGACTTATATTTATACCTTTGCTAGGATACCCAATGAGGACGATTCGTCCTTTACGCTCATTGAAAGTAAATAGAGAGGATCACTCTAAAATAATGCAAGCTAGGCTCTCACGGGCATACGCCCACCTTGAAAAGAGGTTTTAGCCTCTTACTTCTCGAAAGAGAAGGCACCTTGCCCCGGGCATGTATTTGTTCTGCTCTGTTAACAGGAAAGTGTTCAGCAATTAATGTGTATGCACTTAAACATAAACATTGTATGCAGTACACAACACTGATAGCAGTTATAAGGCAAATAATTTTGTAAGGGTAACGGTATAAGTTCTTATAGGTTTTCCCCTATACGTGCTTTAACGGTTCTGCCACTTTAAGTAGTCGCAGGCCAATTTACCGCCAATGAGCCGAGAGTCAATGTTGGCTTGCGACGAACGAAGTTGCGGGATCGTTAATTGCAGTTACTGTCGCATATTAACCATTAACATTCCAAAACTTATGAGTAAAAACAGTTCGAACAATCAAAAAGAAAGAGTGATCACCCTACTAACCAACTTCAATCGATTGGCTCTCAAGGTCATGAAATTGAAGGTCAAGGATAGGCAGGCTCTCGGCCTGCTTGCTGAGGCCATACAAATTAACAAGCAAATGTTGTCTTTAGCTAAAGACAACAAAATCAGCTTGGAGTTTGTAAGGCAAACGTTTTCTGTAATCGCCGCAGTGGCGAAAGAGACGGTCAGCAAGTGGCTCTTCCGTTACAATTTAACGCCATTAATGGCACTGAAACTATGTTAACAGTCGGACAATTAATAAAAATAGGCAGGATCAATAAAAAGCTAGGCCAAGAAGATGTGGCCAGCAAATTGAAGGTGTCTAAAAATTACATCTCTCTTGTTGAGAATGATAAAAAAGACCCAAGTATAAATTTCCTAAAAGGGGCGTCTAATTTTCTTGATATACCATTGATTCTTTTGATGTGGGAGAAAATTGATATGCCAAAGGGGAAAACCGAAGGGGAAAGAAAAATTGCATCCCAGTTAGAAAAAATGCTTGAGGAGGCACAACGTTTATTTTCCGAGAAAACTTTTGGCAAGAAAAAATGAAAAAAAGAGCATCTTTGAAAATCAACACAACAAAAGAGCTCGGGTTGCAATTAGGTCTGCCCGAGGATTTTTTAATAAGGACTAGCGATCACATGGAGCGATGCTACAAAAAATTTGCTAAGACTGATAAAAAAGGCAAAAAGCGAACTCTTTACGAGGTTAATAGCGATCTCAAAAAGATACACAGGAAAATAAATAAACTCCTAGACACTCTTGAATATCCAGTCAACATCCAGGGTGGTATTACTGAACGTTCGATACACACCAACGCCTCGATACATTCAGGCAAGAAATATGTAGCTAATTTTGATATCAAGAACTTTTTCCCAAGCGTAAAATTTAAGACAGTTTACCGCGCTTTCCGAATGCAGGGTTGTACGCCGGATGTCAGTAGGATATTAACTCGACTTACCACAGCAGATACGGCCTTACCTCAAGGATTTGCCACGAGCCCAAAAGTATCCGGCCTTGTCCTACTGAACGCCAATCGCCGATTAAGTATATTATTCAAAAAATACGGACTGGCGCACACTTTTTGGATTGATGATCTGACAATCTCTGGTTATCGCCCGATTCAGAAGTTCCAAAAATTACTCAACAAGATTTTTATACAAGAAGGATTTATTTTGCATGATGATCCAAAAAAGACAAAATTTACATCATCGGAAGAGAGACAAACATGTACAGGGCTGGTTATCAATCAAGAGCCAAATGCCGAAAAAAGTGTCCGGGAGAAAGTGAGAAAAGAATTATATCTTTGCACCAAATTTGGTGTAGAGAATTATCTCAAAGATCATGATCTCCCAGTGGACAAGGAAAAGTATCTAATGTCCTTGCGTGGCAAGATAAGCTTTCTAACCGCCGCAAATAAAAAGAACATGATTTTCAAGGAGCAGTTTGCAAAAATCAAAGCTTAAATATTATGTCCGAATACTACACACCACAACGAGTAAAAGGTTTATACGATCCGGCATCAGCCGAGTCATTTAAATTATCCCGATCAAAGATTGATCTGTTTTTAGACTGTCCACGCTGTTTTTATTATGACCGCAAGCTGGGTGTTGGCCGACCGCCGGGTTTCCCGTTTGCATTGAATTCCGCCGTGGATCATCTTTTGAAGCTTGAGTTTGATATTCACCGCACTAATGGCACAAAACATCCCTTAATTGAAAAGTATGGCGTGGACGCTCGGCCAGTCGCTCATGATGATCTGGATAAGTGGCGACATAATTTTACCGGCATTCAATATCTGCATAAGCCAACTAACCTACTTATATTCGGTGCGATTGACGATCTTTGGCAGAATTCCAAAGGTGAATATATCGTTGTTGACTATAAGGCTACATCGAAGAACGAAGACATCACAGAGCTAAATAAAGATTGGCAGGATGGTTATAAACGCCAAATGGAAGTCTATCAATGGTTGCTTCGCCAAAACGGCTACAAGGTTTCCAGTACCGGCTACTTTGTCTATTGCAACGGCCAAACTGATCGCAAAGCTTTTGATGGAAAATTGGAGTTTGATATAACCCTCATTCCGTACACCGGTAATGATGGTTGGGTTGAAAAAACGATTGTTGAAGCGCACAAATGCTTAAATGGCGACAAGATTCCCGATGCCGATCCGGATTGCGATTACTGCAATTATATCCGGACGATAAACAGTAAATAATTATGGCTAAACCAAAAGTCACAAGAACATATGGCCCTATCCACTTTGAGGATTTAGACCCTCATCGTTTTGAAGATTTGGTGCGCGAGCTTATTTACGATTATAAGGATTGGCAATCAATCGAAGCCACTGGAAGAAGCGGAAATGATGGTGGTTTCGATGTTCGCGCCTATGAAAAAGTAGAGGCTTCTTCTCAAGAAAAGGATGAGGATGGAGAGCAAGAGGAAGCCCATCCAATGGCAGGTAATTTATGGATGATTCAGGGTAAAAGAGAAAAAGAGCTGGGACCCAAGCGTGTAAAAGAAATCCTTGTAGATATCGATTCTAAAAATCCACCGTATGGGTACATACTGGCCGCATCAGTAAATTTCTCTAAAGATTCATATGATGTCTTTCGTGAAGAACTCCGTAAAAAAGGAGTTATGGAATTTTACTTGTGGGGCAAGGCGGAACTGGAAGACATGCTTCATCTCCCCAAAAATGACCGCATTCTTTTTACTTTCTTTGGCATTTCGTTAGTAAGCAAAAGACGTTCCAGAGCTACTGAAATCCGGCAAGTGGTGATTAATAAAAACAAGCTGTACAGAATTTTTGGAGATCGCAGAGATTTTTATCAATCGGTTCTACTTCGAGATTCCAAAGATTCGCATTACCCATACAAAGCGGAATACAAAGACTTCAAGGATCATCCGCGATGGCGGGAGTATAAGGCAACTGATTACTATCCCACTGGACTCATTGTTGCCCTACGCAAACACTTTGCCTATATCGATACTGAAAAGAAAGAATACGACTACACGGAAATTATAAATCTCATCTATCGAGAAAGTGATCCTCAAGAGGATAAAAATAAACAACAAGCTGATCGAGAAAAAATAGAGAATTTTTGGGAACATCTGCCCCATCGCAATCAGGCGACGTTTATTAGAAATGGCTTGATTCGATACGATGAGATACTGGTCATTGATGACAAGGGTGATACTTGGCACAAGTTCCCTCACATATTTGTTGATTTTGATTCCCGAACCGGCGCAATTGCTGGTAGCTATGAATACTTAGAAATTGGCGAAAAGCAGTCAGTATCTCTTGAGGGTTACAAGCGAGTAAATAAATTCCCCAAATCCTTTCCGGAGCCCACTACTGGTACAATTCACGAGGAAAAGGGCGTAACACTGAATGATTCGGATTTTAATATGCTCAAGCACGGCAATGAAATGTTTTATGCTCTTTATGAGTGCGATGGCCGGTACAGCTTTCTTAAACCAAAAGACCTTGTAAAAATTGAGAATGAGGATCGAGAAAATAGTTCAAAGCATTATCTGCGAATTACCCATGTCGAAAGTTTAAGGCTGAAGGATTACCTCAAAAAATATCCGGAATCGAAATGGATGATCGAACGACAGATAGGAGAAAACCCCGATACCAAGAAAGTGTTAAATGTTTACGAATTCAAGAAGACTTATGACTTCGTTGTCGAAAGGGAAAAAGCAAAACAAAAATAATTATGGGAAGACGCAAATTTTACAGACACCGTTCGCGGGGGATGACAAAACAAGAAAAGTTTCAGTGGGGGCTCACTATAGCAGTTTTCGTCATTGTTTTTTGCGTGGTATTCGTATATAGATTTTTTACAAATTGTGTTTTTGAATGGCCTATTCGGTGGGATGTTCGTGCCTGTTGGAATGAACAGGTTCAACCAGCCAAAGAAAAGGCTGCTGAAAAAGCCGCAAATTTTGTGCCATAATAAATATACTTATGAAAATCAGCAACACATTTAAACTCATCATCGCCATCGTAGTCTCCGAGCTCGCCGGCATTATCGGCTCGGTGTTCACGACTCCGTCCATTGCTGGCTGGTACACCGGAATCGTCAAGCCTGCCCTCAATCCTCCGGCGTGGGTCTTCGGACCGGTCTGGACGACACTGTTTGCGCTTATGGGCATCGCGGCGTTTATAGTCTGGTCCTCCTACGCCAAGGCTACGGAGGATAAAAAGAAAGGGATTAGGCTTGCGTTAATATTGTTCGGTATTCAGCTGGTACTCAACACGCTTTGGTCGATTATCTTTTTTGGTCTGCATTCTCCGGGCGGCGCGCTTATCGAGATCGTGTTCCTCTGGTTCGCTATTCTCACCACGATCATTGCGTTTTATAAAATCTCTAAACCGGCCGCGTGGCTTTTAGTGCCGTACATCCTCTGGGTCAGTTTCGCGATGTACTTAAACTATGCGATCTGGGCATTGAACTAAGTTAAGCAATTATGACAGTGGTATTTTGCTTAAGTTAAGCAAATCGTCCCCCGCCTACGCTACCCCCTTCGCTAAAGCTTCGAAGGTCAAGAAAGCTACGGACGGGCAGGCAAGCTTTCAAATTTGGTTTTACCCCCACACCAAAAACTTTGGTGTGGGGGTTTACGGCTCGTCAGTGTCTCAATTGGTCAAAGCTCTTACTCTCGGTACAAACCTGCCTGCCGGCAGGCGGTCAAAAGTTCGAAAATCGTTGAGCAGGGCCAGCCAAAGAATATTTGATGGTGATCATCCGATTTTATTATCGGTTTTTTTATTCATACACCTTTGACAAAGCCTCGACAAACAACTACACTATTAAGCTATTTCTGAGGAGGAGAACATGAGACAAATGGCGCTCGTAGCGGCAGTCTTGCTTGGGCTATCAGCGCCGGCTGAAGCTCAGATGGTTCAAGGCAGTGTTGAACAAGCGGTCAAGCCAAGCTGGCGGACCGTGTGGGACCAGACAGGGCCGACTGGGTTCGTGGGCCGCAAATGGCAGCCCACTGAGACGCTTGTCACGCTGGAAGCTGGCCCCACTGACTGGCTCACGGCTAAGTTCAAGTTCACGGCCGACAGCAATATGACAACGCCGAGGGAAATCATCCAGCCGGGGACGCTAGAAGTCCGTCCTGAATCAGCTGTGAACTGGCAAGGCGGGAGTATCAGTGAGCGTGAGTTCATAATCCGCCTCAACCCTGTCCCGAAAGTTGCTGTGGTTCGTCATCTGGGCATCCTGGTCGGGTACCGCGACTTTGTCCTCAATGAACACTTTACTGTGCTGTTCAACAAAGTCCCGATCCAGGAAAATCAGTGGCAATACCGTTATCAAGGCTGGTTGGTTGGCGCAAGTGGTCGTTTGGCAACTGGCCGAGTCAGCGCAGATGGGCAAATCGCCTGGCTCACTCACGCCACTCGGACCGATAGTCAGATAGCCAGTCTTTTCCGCACCCGGCCCACGAGTGGAGCGACGTCAACGCAGACTCAGGGATTCGAAGCTGACATTACTGGCCGTTTCAAGATCTACGAGTGGGTGTTCGTCAATGGCGGTTATGCTTTCGAAAAGCTAACCACGCCCAATGGGAACTTCACCATCGGCATTCGGCCTTACCCAGTGCGGGAATGGCTGATTGGTCACACCGCGACAGTGGGAATTGGCGCGCATGTGTCTTTCTAAGGGAAGTGCTTTCACTTCCCTCTTTTTTTAATTAATTTTCGACCTGGCCGCCGAGTATTTTGAGTGCCGATTCCACAGTTTGATTATTTGTTGCTGGCGGCTCGGCTTCTGGATTCCATTCTTTTTGCATCAAGGGCTTGGTCATAATCTTGATACCTGTAACGTCCTCTATTACCTGATCAACTATAATTCGATTTTTGCGAGCGTCAATTGTATCTTTGTGGAATTTATACGGGAACAGCAAAATCAATTCATTACCTGTGACAGCCGTGGGTACTGCTAGCTTAAGACTTGCGACCAGAGAGTGATTGTAATCTTTGATTTTGTCCAAAATTTGTGGCCAGTGGGTGATGATCTGCTCAAGGTCTTTACTGTCTTTGCGAGGAGCTGATTGCTTCGCTTCGCTGGCAATGGCAGCGTCTGTTTCCTGTTTCCTATTTCCTGTTTCCTGATACGTTGCCTCCACCGCCGCGAGTTCCAAAGGCAAACTCTGCACCACTGCCCATTTCATCTCACCCTCTGCCTTCTGAAATATTTGGATAATTTTTGTCAGCCGCTCAATCGACAAGGTGTCAGCTTGTTGTTTCAAAGCCCCCGCGACCTCCTCAGTAAACCCAAAATCCGAACTGGCCCCGACTTTGATCAGCAAAATTTTCCGTAAGTATTCCAAAAAATCTTTTTCAAATTGGTATAAATCCCGACCCGCGTACATCAAATCCGAAATAAACTTCACGGCCTCTGGTGTATTGTTCGTGATAATTAAATCCATGAAACTGTGAATAGTCTTGACTCCAGTCAGGCCCAGTACCTGCTCAATCACCTCTTCCGTAACCTGTGAGTCGCTGAAATTCATCACCTGATCAAGCAGAGACAACCCATCTCGAAAACTGCCATCCGCGGCTGTGGCAATTTCCATCAACGCGCCGTCCGTAACTTTGACATTATTATCACCCGAGACATATTTCAAAAGCTTGGTTAAATCCGCCACACTGACTTTCTTAAAATCAAACCGCTGGGTGCGGGAGATAATCGTGGCTGGCACCTTATGAATTTCCGTGGTGGCCAATACAAATACCGCGTGCTTAGGCGGCTCTTCCAAAGTTTTCAACAGGGCATTAAACGCGCCTTTGGACAACATGTGGACTTCATCCACGATAATCACTTTAAAAGCCGCTTTAGTCGGTGCAAATTGCAAATGCTCAATCAGCTCGCGGATGTTATCCACGCCTGTGTGCGAAGCCGCGTCGATTTCCAGCAAATCCAAACTGGTATTTTCCAAAAACTGTTTGCAGACATCACAACTATTGCAAGGTTCGGAACCTGATCGATTAGTGCAATTGATAGCACGCGCAAAAATCCGGGCGAGGGTGGTCTTGCCCACACCTCTGGGCCCGGTAAACAAATAAGCGTGACCCACGCGGTTGTTGGCCACGGCATTAGCCAGAGTAGTTTTGATGTGTTCCTGATTGACTACTTGGGCAAAATTGAGCGGCCGATATTTTCTATATAAGACCAGATTGGACATTTGTTTCCCATCCCAGCGAAAGCTGGGATCCACTACAATTATTTAAACCATATGGTTTAATAAGCAGAAGTGGACCCCAGATCAAGTCTGGGGTGGTCTTTTATATTATTAGGCACAATATCTTCCTTAGTCGTCTCATTTTAGCACAAAAAAAGAAGCCTCGAAAGGAAACTACGAGGTCCCCGCTTTCGCGGGGATGGTAAAGGGTCTATTTCTTGAATACAAAAATCTTGTAGCCGAGGAAGTTCCAGATCAAACTCACACCTGTGGCCACTAATTTCGACACGATCAGCCAAAGGCTAGGAGACAAACCAAACATAGGATGTATATTGGTTGTCACAACCCGCACAATGCTCGTGTTAATTACGACCCCAATAATACTCACGAGTAAAAATAGACTAAATTTTTTGCCTTGCTCAAATTGACTCTGATCAGAAAATGCCCAATGTTTATTCAAAAAATAACTATTGATTGTGGCCGCACTGAATGAAATAATATTCAGAGGGATTATGCCATTGCCGCTCGTTATCCCCGTAATCTTAGACAGAAGTAATAAAATAGCATAATCAATAACCGTATTGATTACGCCAATAATCGCAAACCGCCAGAATTGATTGAAAATTTTATTATAATCTCGGGTACTTGTCTCCATAAAACTGCTTAGCGAGGGTGCTGCAAAAAAAAGAATTCTGAGGCCGAAGTCGCATGACCGCGACGAGGCCGAGGACTTAGGTATAAATTACTGCGCCTAGCATAATTTATACCGTCTTTTTTTGCAGTACCCGAGCGATTATACCTCTTCTAATTCGGTTTCGTCGGAACTGGCGGCTCGAGCCACTGGCTCTTGTGGCATCCCGACCTGCCCGTTTTTGATGACATTTTCCACTGCCGCCCAAGTGGCTTCTTTGTCTGTGGGCAAAACGACTGTAACTTGATCCCCGGCTTCGGCTTTAAAGTAAGTCAGACTAGCCAATAAAACCTTATATGGCTTACCTTCGGCGACGACGCGATATTCGCCTTTGTCATCCTGAATCAAATTACCCAAAACTTTCCGACGTTCGATCGGACCAATTTGCTTATATATAAACGAACCGTCGTCGGCAATAGTCAACTTCAAAACATCGCCTTCCACCAGCTTACTCTTGGAAGCATAGTTAGCTGGCACTGGGTATTGTTTGCCATCTGGACCCATCATATTTTGGCCATCAAACACGCCCTCAATGACTTTGCCGCCTTCGGACATGCTTAAAACTTGCGCGCGTTTAGCCAGATCCGCGCCCAGATCACTCTTCCCGCCCATCATCTCAAGCAATAAATGCTTGGCTGATTGGATATTTTTTTCCGCTGCCTCAATCATCTGAGCCACCAGCGCAATGTTAGAAAAATTGTCCATATTTTCTTTTTGTTTCTATAAAGTTTTTCGACCTTGATATTATAACAAAGTCAATCTCTATTGGCAAGCAAGGTTTTAACCCAAGCAATAAAGGCTTGTAAACCAACCATAAAACTGCCGTCCTGGGGGTTTTCCAAAATATCCGCCCCGTGATCAAGTTGTTCTTGATTGATTTCAACGGCTTTTTCCACAGCCTGCGATGGTTGCTCGGGCGTGTGCTCTGTTTCCAAACTACTTTGCTCGTTCATCCCGTTAGAAATAATGATTAGTTAATAATTACTATGCTTTATAATCAACCCGTTGAGTATAATCTTGCGATAAATCAAACGATGTAAAATTTCTAACGGGATTCATGTGTTTTTAAAATAAATTCTCTAAATTGAGGAAACTTGACACATAAATCTTCTGACTGGACATTGTCCTTAACCGCCTCTTGCAAAACCACAAAAGCTAAATTTGTGTCTTGAGGCAGAATGCTAGCCACAAATTCGCGGACTAAATCATCTAAATCTCGGCGCTCATTGAACGAGATATTGAGTTGCAAACGTTCTTCGAGTTGAAACAGTTCTTCAAAGTCAGCGGACATGCCCTTAATCAAACGAGAAAAATCTTGTTCCGTGTCAATGAGATTGATATTATCCATGACTTTCTGCGCAATTTCAGCCGCGCGCTTTAAGTCAATCTTTCTGGTGCGCAACAATTCCGCCAAGAAAAAACAAACTGATTTGGCGTACTGTTCTTTATGATTCTGCTTGTCGTCGCTCATAGCGTTCTCTCGATTGCCGCAGGCCCTGCCACGGCTGGACTCCCCAGCTTGGTGCGTTCCAAAATTTCCGCTTCCACAATAGACTTAGGCACGCCATGCTTTAAGCGGGACAGGTTCCTGATAATTTGGGCCATCTCCAAATTGGCACCCTCAGGTTTAGGATAAGTTTCCATGTTGAATGGCCGGGACGCCGTGCCCTTAATCATCAGTTTGACATAAGCGTTAAACCGGTCAATGTTGATGACATCAAACTCATTAAACACCGGGGCGAATTCCTTGCCCATAATTTCAGCGTCCTCAACTCCGATCCGAAAACAAATCATGGTGCCGGTGTTGCCAAAAACCGCATCCTTCACTCCGGTATTTAAAGCGGACGAGCCTTCTTTTTCTACAGCGAGTTGGGAAATAAACTGGTGGGCCATGATCAAATTCAGCCGATACTTGCGGGCTTCAGACAAAATCGTGGCAAAGCTGTCAGTCACAAAATTCTGAAATTCATCGACGTATAAATAAAAATCGCGCCGCGTGTCTTCTGGAATATCAGCTCGTGATAACGCGGCCATTTGAATTTTGGAAACAATAATCAACCCCAGAAGTTTGGCATTAACTTCTCCGGTCTTGCCTTTGGACAAATTAATCAGTAAAATTTTGCCCTCATCCATGACTTGCCGAAAATCAAAGGCATTTTTGGGCTGGCCGATAATGTTACGCATCATTTCGTTTTCCACAAACCGACCAACTTTGGAAATTAAATAGCCCAGCATTTCAGATTTATGAAAATCCGAAGTCTTGGCCATTTCTTTTTCCCAAAAAGATCGGACAATCGGATCTTTGACTTTAGAGACTTTGTATTTCTGAAAGTCCATATCCGTAAACATCCGAGGAATATCGGCCAAGGTTCCCGGGTATTGTTTGTCTTCCATCAGCGTTAGCATGACGTTCCGCATATTGTGCTCAAACATTGGGCCAATCATTTCGGGCGGGAACAATTTCATGAAAATGGCAATCATTTCTTGCACCGCAAAATCTTTTTGTTCCGGGCCTTTGACCTCCAGCATATTAAGTCCCAGTGGCCGGTCCATGTCAAAAGGCTCAAACAAAATTACATCCTCGGCGCGCTCTTTGGGAATGTACTGCAGGACATCCTCCACAAAATCGCCATGCGGATCAACGATACACACCCCCTCGCCATTGCGGATATCTTGAATGGCCATATTTTTCAAAAGTTCAGTTTTGCCAGTGCCGGTCCGGCCGATAATGTATTCATGCCTGCGGCGATCATCCCGTTCCAAATAAATTTTAGTTTCAATGCCACGGTAAAGATTTTTACCCAAGAGCACGCCCGTGGTCGGCGTGTTGATCGGCGCCGGCGCTTTTTTGGCCACCAGCCATTTGATGTTTGGCGTTTCGGTAAATCGCGTGGGTAAATGCCAAATGCTGGACAACTCTTCAGTATTCAAAATCGCCCGCGTGTTTCGAAAGACTCGAAAAATATAATCACTCATGACCTGCTTGGTGTCTTTGTGAATCACCTTGAAGCCATTAAACGGCGGCATAGTGTACTGCATAAATGACGCGGAAATATTTCGCAGATTCGCTTCAGCCGAAGCCTGGTCAACCGAAGAGCTGATCAGCCGTAAGTTGAACTTAAACCCAGCCTTCGAGGCTTTTTCGTCAAATTTTTTGATCATCTCCTGCTGCATGGGAGTCAGTTGCAACGGCTTGCTCATACCGCTCGAATCCATGTAGCCCGGTCGCTCTTGTCTAGATTTTGGAGAAAACAGCTGGTCAAAGGCATCACCCAAGATTCGAAAAAAACCATTTAGGCCCTTGAGCCAAAGCGAGGAAGTAACCACGTCGGGATTTCGGCCCTGCTGGATTTGTAACGCAAAGCCGCGCGGTTTGGACTGCCAATGCTCCGAAGCCGGACTAACCAACAACTGTATAGCCGCGCCTTCTTCCGCGGATAATTTAGATAAACTATTAGTCAAGGAATTCAAGGGATCAGTTTCCATGACTTTGTAAGTGCGAATCGGAAATGAATAATTTTTTTGCAAACTTAATTCCGCCGCGGCTACAAATGACTTAGGCGAAAAAATATTGTACGGCTTAATAATGTCAATCTGGGCCTTGGGATATTGGGCGTGCAATTGTTTCTCCACCAAATCCTGCAGGCGCTTGGGAATGTTCATATAGAACGAGATCTTTTTTTGGTGCGCGCCAATCTCAAAGCTCATGTATTCGTTAATACCCAAAAAATGACTGACACTCCGGCCGTCCGCGCTCCCAATCGTCGCAAAAAACTGTTCGGCAATGCCGATCATGTCTTTTTCTTCTTTTTGCGGTTCTTTTTCCGGGTCGGAATTTTCTCTGGGGATGGTCACTTCCAAAAACACGGACGACAGAATTCTCGGCGCCCAGGTTTTTTTACGCAGTAAATCCTGAAACAAAAAATACAAAAGCAGTCCCACCAGGCCTAGAATCGCCAGGAGGATTAGCCAGAATATAATTAGCGAACTATCGGTTAAACTCATTTTTGCTTGCCCGGTACTGAAATTCGATTTTTTGGTGCGAAGCACATCGAATTTCTAGTACTGGGTTTTAGTGTCAAATATTTTGTACTTAAGCGGCTAGAGGCAACTCTTTATCTAAACTCTCCTCTTCAAGCGCTTTATATCGTTCCTGTCCGGCTTCTATAACAGCATTTGCCTCATCCGGAGGGATCCTCGATGCTTGCATTTCTTGAAAAGCTTTATTCATTAGAGCTTTCGCTTCTGCCGGTGTCTGAGTTCGGGCAAAGCTGTCTACAAAATCCTGTGATCTGTCTGAAAGTTTCAGCAAAATTTCTGGTCCCTTTGATACTCCTTTAGGGTTTGTAATCCCAGTATCTTCTGCTTGCTTAGCTTTTTCGAAACGTTCGGCCTGAGTTGTAAATTTTCGAACAACTCCCATACTTTCTTTATCATCCAAAAACTCACCCGCGACCTCCTTCTTTTGACGCAAGGCGTCTTGGCGGGCTATTTCTTCCGGACTCATCCGGCCTGTTTCTATTGAATTTAGGGCCATATTTGTTGGTTAACTGGTAAGTTTAATACAAAAACTGGATTTTGACAAGAGGCTAATTTCTGTTTCTATTCGAGAAGATTTACGATTTATTATACCATTTCTGGCAAATTTTTGACAAATGGCTTGAAATTTAGTAAAATTTAATCAAATTACTAGGCATTCTGAAACCAAAATGTCCCTAAAAATCATACATACAAAAAATTTACAATGGATCGATATTGTCAATGCCGATGACAAGGATTTAACCTATCTGAAAGAAAACTTCAAATTCCATCCTCTAGACTTTGAAGATATAGCGGCTTCAGCCACTCGGACCAAAATTGACGAATACGACCATTATCATTTTATCGTTTTATTGTTTCCCATCCTCAACCGCGAGACTGGCGAGATTAAACCCGCCGAAGTAGATTTTTTTGTCGGTAAAAATTTCGTAGTTACGGCGCATGATGGATCTATGCAGACATTGAATAATTTGGTTCACAGTGTCCATCAATTTGACAACACCCGTGTAGCGTATATGAACCAAGGACCGGGCTTTCTGGTTTTTTCAATTTTGGAAATTTTGTTTAAACGGAGTTCTCCAATTCTGGACAAAATTAATAACCAAGTCAACCAGTCAGGAAAAAATATTTTCCAGCTAGATATCCGCACTTTGCAAAAAGTTTCCGAGCTCAAAAAAAGCATCATCGTTTATCGCCGTATCATGAAGATGCACAAATATATTTTAAGCAAATTACAAAAGAGTAAAAAAGATTATTTACAATTTAAGGATTCCAAAGGCTACTTTGAAAACCTGATTGAATACGCGGAAAATATTTGGGAAGTCCTGGCTTCAGATAAAGAAAGCGTGGAAAGTTTCGAAGAAACCAATCAATCCCTTGGCACGCACCAGATCAATGACGTATTACAGGTCCTTACTATCGTCTCAGTGGTGGTAACAACTCTGACTTTAATCACGGATATCCTCATCTTCTTTGAACGATCCAATCTCGAGCGGAGCTTTGGCTTCACTTCCGATTTAGAGCTCTTTGTCTTTATGACTTCCATCTTGGGCGTCATTACCACCATCATGTTTATATTTTTCAAAAAACGCAATTGGCTTTAATCTAGGTTATAGGTGATAGGTTTTAGGTTATAGCTACTATCACAGTTTTTTTGTTATAATACCCGCTATCACCTATTACCTACAACCTATAACCTATTTATGCTTAAGCTATTTAATTCCCTAGCCCGAAAAATCGAAGAATTCGAACCAATTAAACCTGATCAGGTTGGCTTTTATATTTGCGGACCCACAGTATATAATGATGCCCACATTGGGAATTTGCGCACCATGATTATGGGTGACTTGATTCGTCGAACCCTCGAATATAATGGTTTTGTGGTCAGGGAAGTCATGAACATCACTGATGTCGGGCATTTAACCTCTGATGGCGACACTGGCGAAGACAAGATGGAAAAGGGCGCAAAAAGCAAATCCGAAGTCCTAGCTATTGCTCAAAGATACACCGAAAGTTTTTTAAACAATTTAGAGGCACTAAATATAAAATCGCCCAATGTCATGCCCAAGGCATCCGATCATGTTGCAGAGCAAATTGAAATGATCAAAACTCTGATCGAAAAAGGTTTTGCGTATGAATCAGACGAGGCGGTATATTTTGATGTTTCCAAATTTCCTCAGTACAACCAACTCATCGGCCAAAATCTGGACGACATGAAGCTGGGGGCTCGACAAGAAGTAGTAAAAGATTCCAAGAAAAAAAATCCCATTGACTTTGTGCTATGGTTTAAAGCAGTGGGGCGTTACGAGAATCATATCTTACGCTGGAGCAGTCCGTGGGGCGAGGGTTTTCCAGGCTGGCACATTGAGTGCAGTGCCATGAGCAAAAAATATTTAGGCGATCACTTTGATATCCACGCCGGCGGGATTGATCTGAAATTTCCTCATCACACTAATGAAATTGCCCAAAGCGAGTCCGCAAACGATGCTAAGATGGCCAACTTCTGGATCCACGGTGAGCATATGCTCATCAATGAAGGCAAGATGGCTAAGTCTGAAGGCAATTTCATCACATTAGCAGATGTCATAAAAAAAGGATTGAATCCTCTAGCTTTTCGTTACCTAAATTTGACCGCTCACTATCGATCCAAATTAAATTTCACTTGGGAGAGTTTGCAAGCCGCCCAAAATGCACTAAACAATTTATACGAAGAGATTTCTAGTTTCGGCGAGCCAAAAGTTGGCTGCGCCCAGTTTGAACAAGATTTCCTAGAAGCCTTGAATAGCGACTTAGATATGCCAAAAGCCATTGCCATCATGTGGGATCTGGTCAAAACTGATGAATTCCCAACTTCTGCGAAATTGCAGAGCTTGCTTAAATTTGATGAAGTGCTGGGATTGAAAATACGACAAACTTGGGAAGAATCAAGTGGAAGACCTGATACGGTCCGTCAACTTATTGACCAACGAGAAGCGGCTCGTAAATCCAAAGACTTTGCCAAATCCGACGAACTGCGTCGACAGATTGAACAAGCTGGGTATCTTTTGGAAGACACAGTCGATGGATTTAAACTAAAGAAAAAATTCTGATGAATTCCGTCTGGTTTAAACTTTTAGTTATTTTAATAATTTTTTCCGCGGAAGCGTTGTCTATTTATTACGAAATCTTTGGCGCCAAATTATTTTCTGATACTAGCCAACCATTCCAAAAGATCTTTTGGAAAGTCCTACCAATTATAATCCTAGCCGCAATCGGGCTTTTCTTAGGCTATGTTTTGGGCATCCGCGCCTTTGAGAATATCTGGATCGTTAGCGTCATTTCTATTGTCTCAATTTTGATTCTTGAACCAATCTTGGCCTACGCCATCTTCAAGCAACTTCCTACGCGCGGCGCTCTAATTGGATTTATGCTAGGCTCAGTAGGCTTTCTGGCAACTTTATTTATTAAATAGCAAACGGCCTTCTAAAAATGCATCTACGAAAGATAAACTATTTATACACTCCCGGCCGATCGGCAAATTATGTATAATTTATACCCGACGACATCACAATGAGAACAAAAACTAAAAAGAAACTCAAAGCATTTGCCAAGAATTTGGGAATTTTGCTTTTAGAAAAAATCAAAGAACTTAAGGAACTCGATGTACTCATTCCCGATCCGTTTGAAAGTAAGTACGAGCACATGAAGCGCATGCGACGATCTATGCAGGGCTATGATACTGCAACTATTAGTCAGGGTCTTTATAGATTACGGCAACGGGGGCTAATTCAACCACAGAAAAAGAAAAAGACTTTTGCTTACGAACTGACTTTAAATGGTTATCAAAAGCTTCTGATTCATAAAATCACTCAGTCAATAAAACCACGAAACTCTAATCGGGCTTGTATTATTATTTTTGACATCCCTGAAGAAAAACGGAAGCACCGCAAATTCCTTCGCCGACTACTGATCAAAAATGGATTTATTAACTTACAAAAAAGTGTAATGATCGCACCACATAATCTTACACACGAATTTATTGACCTATTAAATAAATTAAAGTTGGGACAGCATGTCACGATTATTAATGGCACTGTCCAATATCAGTAATTATACATTTTTGGCCGATCGGCAAATTGTGTATAAATAAATCTAACTGAAACATCTACTTTTAGTATTCATATTTATACACTAACAAAAGTTATCCACTATATCCCCTTTTCCACAGGGTTGCGCAAAGGCCTAAACACTATCTATAATAAGTTACTTTTAATACTTGAACATGGCGAAAAAAGACCAAGAAACCAAGCCTTCTGAAAATTTTATCAACCGGATCCCACCCCAAAATATCGAAGCCGAGCAATCAGTTTTGGGCTCCTTGCTTCTTGATCGGGACGGAATCATCAAAGTCGCGGACCAGATCACGGCTGATGATTTTTACGATGACAAACACCGCATTATTTACAATGCGATGATTAAACTTTACGATGAACGGGCGTCTATTGATATTCTGACCGTGTCCAACATTTTGGAAAACGGGCACAGCCTAGAAAAAATCGGCGGCATTTCTTATCTAACGACTCTGGTCAATTCCGTGCCGTCTGCCGCGCATGTGGTGCATTATGCCAACATTGTCAGGCGCAAAGGAACTCTGAGACGTTTGATTTCTTCCGCCACAGACATCGTGGGTTTGGGATACCAGGAAGACATGGATTTGGAATCACTGCTGGACCAAGCCGAGCAAAAATTATTTTCCGTATCGCAAAAGTACCTCAAGCAAAACTTTGTGCCCCTATCCGAAATCTTGCACGAAACATTTGACCGTATCGACGAATTGCATCGGGAAAAAGGCAAACTCCGCGGCGTGTCCACGGGCTTTAGTGATTTGGACAACAAACTCGGTGGTTTACAAAAATCCGATTTGATTATTTTGGCTGCCCGGCCATCCATGGGCAAAACTTCTCTGGCTTTGGACTTTGTGCGCAACGTGGCTATGAATGAAAAAAAGGCCGTGGCCGTCTTCTCGCTGGAAATGAGCAAAGACCAGCTGGTGGATCGCCTACTCGCGGCTGAGGCTGATGTGGATCTGTGGAAAATGCGTACCGGTAAATTAAACGACCTCGGGCCAGACAATGACTTTGAACGGATTGGTCATGCTTTGGGCCGACTGTCCGAAGCGCCAATTTTTATTGATGACTCGGGATCTCTGAACATTATGGAACTACGCACGAAAGCGCGCCGTTTACAGGCGGAGCATAATTTAGATTTAATCGTAGTGGACTATTTGCAGTTGATGCAGGGACGCAATACGGAAAATCGCGTGCAGGAAGTTTCGGAAATTTCCCGCTCCCTCAAAATCCTGGCCAAAGAATTAAACGTCCCCGTCTTGGCTCTGTCCCAGCTATCCAGGGCTGTAGAACAGCGCGGCGGGGACAAAAAACCTCAGCTGTCTGACCTTCGCGAATCTGGTTCCATTGAGCAAGACGCGGATGTCGTTATGTTTATTTATCGCGACGAAATGTACGCGGGCAAAGATTCCCGCAAGCCGCATGTGGCGGACATCTTGATCCGCAAACACCGCAACGGGCCAACTGGTGAAATTGAACTGTTCTTTGACGGCGAAAAAACTTCATTCAAAAACTTAGCCAAACAAGCCCCAACCATGGAAGAAGCCATGATGAATCAGATTATGGAATAGGTTTTTCTTCAAATTAGAACTCCCCTCTCCCTCTCGGGAGAGGGGCCGGGGGTGAGGGAAATTAGTTGCGAAATAAAAAAAGCCTACCGGAAAGCCGGTTGGCTTTAGGATCGAGGAACCTCTTGCCGAGCTTGTTGCACGTCGTCAAACGTACTTCTGTGAAAAAATGTGATCTGCTTGCCGACCTGGATCCGAACCACTGTCCCGACTGAAACCTTGGCATTGCGAATCAAAATGTTTCGGGCGCCATATTGCTCGAACCCGTCAATTGAGTGGACTCCTCCCATGATGGTGACTCGCGGGTTGAGGGTTAGCCAAACGTTGCCGTCGTACTTCACCACAGGCACGCTTGGGCCATCTTCCGTGGCTGGCTTGGCCGTCAAAATCGCCAGAAGAGTGTCCAAAGATCGCTGGTTTCCCAATACGACACATGTGGCGCCGTACGAAGAAACCAAGTTGCGTACCAAAGCCACGGTCGTTGACGATGATGTCACGTTGTCGGACGACCATGGCTTGATCTCCGAATCAACAGCCACGACATCGAACGGCATGTCCACCCGATGCGCGATGTAGCACTCCTGGGCTTTGTTCGCGCTCCCATGATGTGTGAATTCGATCACGACATCAGAAGGACACACTCTTCTGATACTCATCTCTCTCGTGAACGCAACCGCCGATTCACAAACCAGCAGCACTCGTTTCATCACTTCCTCCTTGATGGTTGGAAAAAACAGGGTGGAAGTCTGGTTGAAAACTGGTTAGAAGATGTTACCCTCTAAGCTGTCAGCCTATCAAAAAGAACTCGTAATATCAAGGGGTTGTTTTGTGTCGGATTGTAAAGTAAAATACTCACATGTCCACACTTCCCAAATCCATCCAAAACTTAATCAACGAATTCGGCAAACTGCCAGGCATTGGTCCTAAAACTGCTAGCCGTCTAGCCTTTTATTTGCTCAAGGCCCCAAATCTGGATCTCCAAAGCTTTGCCCAAGCCGTGGCGAATTTACAAAAAGACCTCATCTACTGTTCAATGTGCTTTAACATGGCCGAATCTGATCCCTGTAAAATTTGCGCAGACAGACAGCGCAATCAGGATTTGATTTGCGTGGTCGAAGACCCACTCGACGTGGTCGCAATGGATCAAATTTCTGACTTCAATGGCGTGTATCATGTCCTGGGCGGAGTCATCTCTCCGCTTGATGGTATCGGTCCGGATAATCTCAAAATCGCCGAGCTGTTAAAAAGATTAGAACCGGCCGGAGCCAAAGAAATCGTGCTGGCCACCAATCCCTCACTCGAGGGTGAAGCCACAGCTATGTACATAGCCAAGCAACTAAAGCAGCCAAAATTTGAGCATGTCAAAGTCACGCGCCTAGCCCGGGGACTCCCGAGCGGCGCGGATCTGGAATACGCGGACGAGTTTACTTTGACCAAAGCCCTGGAGGGTCGCAGAGAATACTAAAGTAGCGCGCAGCCCACCCCGGACTTGATCCGGGGTCCACTTCACTAATTAAACCAGACTGGTTAATTATCTGTAGTGGATCCCAGCTTTCGCTGGGATGGGAATAAAAAAACTCGGGTTTTCCCCGAGCTTTATTTTTAAGCGATAGATTCGATCACAACCGTGGTCTGCAACTGCCTGTGTCCGGTCTTCCGGCGATACCGAGACTTGGCTTTATATTTGAAAATCACGAGCTTCTCGCCCTTGCCTTGTTCCAGCACTTTCGCTGTGACTTTGGAGCCTGCCAGATAAGGTTTGCCAATACTGACTTTGTTGTCATCTGCGATGAGTAAAACCTTATCAAAAGTCACAGTTTGACCTTCCGGAACTTCGAGCTTTTCGATAACTAATTTTTCATTCGGGGTAATCAGATACTGTTTCCCGCCTGTTTCAATTACTGCTTGTTGCATGAAAGTTAATCAATGATAATTAAACACCCAAAAAGCTTAACAAAAATTACAAGAAACGTCAAACCTGCCTCTTTCGAGGCAGGTTAATCGAACAAACTATTATTTAGCACTTTTTATTTTAGGTTTTGAATAAGAGGTAAGCCATATCCCGTCTTCTTGGCCATGTTCCTTCATTCCTGACCATAAATCTCTGATTGCTGTCTTTTGCGGGGTATCATTCGGCACTTCTTCTATCATCTGCGGCACGTCTCCTGGCCTCTTTCCTCGTCGTTCTACAAGTTTAACTCCACCCAAAGCTTTAACTTTGGTTTCTAAATCCTTAAAAACTGTCTCAGGCGCATGAATGGCATTCTGTTCGTAGGATTTCGCTTCGATTCCAGTCTGCTCGTGAAGTTCCCACGCCTTAATCATGTGCTGAATAATTCTTGTTTTTAGGGCTTCTCTTCTCTTGGTTCTTAATTCTTTCCAAATTTTATCCTGCAAAACCTGTTGACTAGCACGCAACTCATGATACCGCTTAAGCTCATCGGAATGCTGAAGAACTATATCTACTGCTGCTTTCTCTTTTCCTTTAGTCCATCCTAACTGACCGCGTCTTTGCTCCAACTGTTCTACTGTAGGTGTATCAGAGCCATAATCTAGCAATTTCATGGTTGGACCGTGTTTGTCGTAAACTAACCCGACTCCTGCCTTTTTTATTAACTCCCGTATCCCTTTATCTGCCATTTGAAATTCCTCTGTAACTCGTCCATGTTCCTCCACGGTTTCTCTCAGCTCTTGCGCCAATGCATTCACTTCCGCAGCCAGAGCATCGTTTCCCTTTGTTAAAGACTCAATACCTTCCTTCATTGTCGCTTCTTTTATTTCGCCATCCCGCATTGATGAGGCCGCTTCGTGGATACGATCCAAAATCTCCGGTTGGGCTCCGAAAACATTAATCCTTCTTTCTGCTTCTGCAATTTGGGCTTCCAGGCCTGTGACAGTCGCTTCAATTTCACTTAATTGAACTTCACTACCGGCCGGAAGCTCTCCTGCTTGTTGTACGGCAGTAAAATAATCTCTGGTGCTTTGAGCTGTTTCCAGTAACTGTCTCATGGATAAAATTTCAGTACGCAGTTGATCATGCTCTGAAACTTTTCTCTCTATATCTTTTTCCTTGTGTTGTCTGGCTGCTATTACTTTTTTTCTCAGTTCGTCAGCCGCGCCCCGGATATCGGTGATAGATAAATCCGGTTTTTTCATTTCCGACG
>Ga0209515_10000732_pt1 | contig 57748 bp, 56 predicted proteins | sample Subgroupgradi54m_FD_187454 | JGI IMG/M metagenome (GOLD analysis project Ga0209515, IMG submission 187454) | Subsurface groundwater microbial communities from S. Glens Falls, New York, USA - GMW60B uncontaminated upgradient, 5.4 m (SPAdes)... ... | reverse complement strand
ACGAACCCGCAAAGCTTGCCGACTTTCTCAGAAAAGAAGGCATTGATACGAGATTCTTCTACCCGCCGGTGCACACGCAGGAGGTATACAAAAAAGAGTACACGGGAAAAAGTTTCCCCGTAAGCGCGCGCTACGCCACCCGTGGCCTCTGGCTTCCCTCTTCATCACAACTCACGAATGACGAGATAGACTTCATCATCGGGGCTATCAAAAAATTCTACAAAACTTCATAGAACCTACCATCTCCGACCTCGCCTACTGCTTCCGAGAACAAAAGTGATTTATGCGGGTTCGTCAGTGTTAAAAACTTTCACTGTCTCTGCGAAATCTTTTGGCTTATATTTTTCCCAGTCTTCTTGTTTTATATATAACGCCTTATACACCATTTTGTTCTGCCGATTGTTTACATCCTCACACCACAACTGAAGTCTTTGACATTTTAATATATCATCAGCTTCCTCTCTTCCCTTCGTCTCAATAATGTAAACAGTTTTATCATCTTTTTTCACAAAGAAGTCGGGAATGTAAGGAACGATAAATCCTTCCGAATTTTTATACTCTACCCGCATAACACTCGCCTCCTTATTTTGAAAATTCTTTGCATAAGAAATAATGTCGTCGCAATCCTCTAAAAAGCTAGCAAACTCAAGCTCGAAATCGCTATCCCCGACAATTTTGTTAAATACGGATTTTTTCGGAATTAAGAAAGACTTGTCATTAACGACAAACGGCCTCGCTTCGCTGATTTTGATATAGTTTTTAATCTCGGTATCTCCCCTATCTTCTACCGTAAGGTCATTGATGGCTTTTTTGAATGACTCCTTAATGAGTCGTATGTATTCCACTTCCGATAAGTTTCGAAGTGTATTGAGGTCGGACAAATCCACCGAATGGTCAAACATATTGCTTTGCAAAAATTCTTTTACCTTGCCGAATAAGATATCGTAACAACCAAAAAGTCGCATCTCGCGCATGATTGCCTGCGCGAAAAATCCAATAACACTTTGAGAGTCCGGCTCAATATCGCCAGTAAGTATGGTGGTGTGATGTGTTTTCTCATCTACCACGTCCTTAAACACAATTTCTCTTTTCTCTTCTTCGGAAAAAGTCTTGACCGCGACTCTTTTATTGCCGAAAGCAGAAACATCTAACTGACCAAGATTTTTATACTCCCTTTGAATTCTTGGTGTCATTACTGGAATCTCAATATCCAGCTTCTCTATATCTTTTTTGGGATTATCCTTATCAACCTCAATAACCATAGGCGTAATGGGTTTTGAACCCTCTCCCATAGCTTTCTTTTCAAGAACTACACCCTCACCATTTATTGACTCTACGAAGTCCAAAAAGGCCGGAGTGCCGATGACACTCACATACTCCTTAACATCGTCTCTGCCAAAGAACATTCTTCGGAGTCCTCTCCCCAATGTCTGCTCAGGAAGAATCTTTGAATCCGCCGCATATGGCCGAAGCCCGACAATAGTCGTTACGTTTTTCACATCCCAACCCTCCTTTAGCATCATCACAGAAATAATCACCTTGAATGGGCTTTCCCAACTATCGATTTCGTTTGCTTGCTTTCGAAGCACGTCCAACTCCTCTTTATTCCTACCCGTTGTACTTTCGGATATTTCACCATTGTCTTTTGTATGAATCGTCAAAACCGCGCTTTTCAGCTCCTTAAAACTTGTTTCGATATATTCAGCAACCTCGTCGCAATTCTTTGTATCATCCGTCATGATAAAAAGAATTGATTTCTTGCCCATCGGCTTTAGCTCCTCATACGATTTCCGCCACTCTTCAATGCCAAGGTTTATGTAGTCACGATATTTTTCGCTAAACAACGCACTCTGCTTTGGTTTTAATTTAGCCCGACTTGCCGCATCCGGCACCACAGGATTTTTGACAATTCTCTGATGTATGGCTTCCACAAGCGGATAATCAGAAATGACCTGCACAAAAATCGAACCGTTATTTTTCTTTGGAGTTGCGGTAACATCGAGCTGTAAAGCCAACTTCGAACCTTTCTGTTTTAGCTTATTATCAATATCTTGGATTGACTTAAACCACGCCATCTTTTCATCGTGTATGTGATGCGCTTCGTCGTTAATCACAATCAGCTCGTTAATATCGCGGACAATCATGCCCAAGTCCACGCTGGAGTCATTTGTTTTGGTAACGGGCTTATGACCCAAAAAGTACGCCGAGGTATCTTCATCATCAGAGCTCGCCTCTTTGACATCACTTTCAAATACTCGGTGTATATTCGTCAAAAATATGTTTCCCATATCGGAAACATTCCGTAAATCGTCTTGCAAGTGGAGTGTGAGCTGAAAATCATCCTGCCAATTTTGACCTTGATATCCGTTGTCGGGCAAAACAGGGTCATCGTGAAATATCCTCAAACCGTCAAAATCATGCTTTATTCTTTCAAATACAATCACGTTCGGAGTTATCAAAAGAAAATTCTTCGCAAGTGTAGAATCCGGCTGATACTTTTTATGAAAATATGCCCACGCCACTACCAAGCTCATCACTTTTGTCTTACCTGCGCCGGTCGCCATCTTAATCACAAAGCGAAGCCAGTCTTCGGTAAACATCTGCGCGCTCAATACGCCGGTAGAGTTATACCGAATCAAATCATGTTTATCTTTTACCTTGGCAACCTCGTAAAGCCACACAACCGTTTCCATCGCTTCTCGTTGCCCGAAATAATAGCGAAAGCGAGATGAAACTCCTTTCTCATCATACAAAATATGCTCCTCCTTAAACCACCAATTCAAAAGTGCCTTTGAGGTTTCGCTCGCTCCAGCGTAATTTTTGTCCCGCCATTCCTTTACTCGCTTACGCAAATCAGCCACAAGCGGCGGAATGAGCTTATCAAACCCCTTTTCCCTCAAGTCCTCGTCGGCAGGAAACCAGCGTATACTAGGGTCTAGTATCGTGTAGGGGTCTTTGGGGAAATCTTTAGCTAGAGCCATATATTGGTGGGTTATGATGAGTTATACACTTTTCTTTATCACTTTTCTTGTGTACGTGCGATATATATGCTATCGTATATTCATGGATTGGGGTGTCCCCGATCGGCACGAGGTCCCGCGAGGGACTTTTTGCTTTTATGGGAATATCTTTAGACCGTAACCCACGAATGATCCAGACTTGCTCTTTCTAAACTTTTTCTCGACAAGGTCATATGTAGGGTAAGGTTCGTTTGGATTTATTATATGTCTAGCTACAGGGTAAGCACACATATCGGCTATCTGTAATCCGCAATCATTCTGCTTCTTTTTTCTAAACTCCATCTTCTGACATCGCTTTTTGAAACTCTCTGGGGTTATATGTCTGCTTCCTTTATCGAGCAACCGGTTATAGCGCTTTTGAATAATCTCGTCTTCTACTCTACCTCGACTTTCAATAACGATTTGCATCGTGCCATCTTTACCATTATCAATCTCCATTACCGCACGCTCAAGCAAAAAAGAAAGCGACAATTCATAAGGGTCATCGGCAATTTTTCCATATTTTTCAATAAATTCCTGTTTCTTAATTCCGACGGCAATCACAGTGTACTTCCCATCCTGAAGAATAGAATATAATCTATTATGAAATTTGGCTTTTATATCTAGATTGAAAAGTTTTACAAAAACACCCTCACATTTTCTAATATCACGATTATGTAAAATGACATGTTCACTTCCAAAAAATTCCTTTTTAAGCTCTGCGATTTTCGTACAAATTTCTTGATACGCTGAATCCTCAAAAAGGCACCCCAACAAAACGAAAACAGGAAAATTGGCGTTGATCGAGCTCAAACTTGGATCTCCTGATTCGTCTATAAACAGATGGTATTTCATATTTCTACTTCCTCCACTTTGTGGTCATAATGATACTCCACACAATCACAACCTCTACTATTACATCCATATGACCTGCTGTGTACTCCGTTACATTTATTGCAAACAGCTGATACAACGAAATAAAATTTGCATTTACTGCAAAAATAAATATCTTCGTCAGGACTGTCGCCTTTTGTATCATAGCAAACATCTTTGGCTGTTTTACATGTCCGGCATATAAATTCCGTTATTTTTTCTTTTGTTTTTTGCTCGCTCATTTTGAAGAATTATTATTTAGAACTATATTATTTCTTGGATTAAAGGCCTTGTCTAACTTATCCGATGTTTTCTCAGCTTCTGAAAGTTCTCTCTCCCTCACAAAAATTTCATCTAGCACATAATCCAATACTTCGTAAGCATTAAGTAAATCTTCTTTTTTCAACTCTTCCTTATGACTGCCAGCATTACATAACCATTTAATGCTCATAAGCATCTTTGATAACTTTTTGTATTTTCCGTTTTCAAACTTACCAAATTCTTCCACTCTCCTATGTAATGTTAGACTACATTCCTTGCCTTTCTCAGAAATCTCACTTGTCTTAATTCCTTTCTCGTCCAGAATAAGTTCCAAAACTGTTCTAATTTTATTTCCTGCTGATGATGGGTGTCCCCAAAATAGAGAAAAGGATTCTTCAGCAACATCCCTTATCTCTAATGGTACATCTTTTCTAGAAATCTTTATAATATTTGTAGGCGGGTCCATATATTTTATTTCATAACATCCAACACAAGAAGTGTTCGGGTTAGGATCATCCGGAGAATCGTACTCCTCCTCAACCTTCCCAATTCCACTCATCACGGCTATCTCCTTGCAATCCTTATTACCACATTTTAGAAAAGTGATAAACTTCTCATCTAGACAAGAAACCTCACCACTAAAATCCATTGCGTCAGCTGAACTTTTCGTAGGTTTAACCTCAAAAGTTTCTTCAATTATTTCTAACGCTCCCTTGCGACAGCAAGGACACTGAAAAGAGAAATCTTCTTTGATGAACGGCTCAAGGTAAGTACATCTATTTATTTTCATATTTTCACTTCTATCACCTTCGTCGTATCATTCCCGAAAATGTCCACGACCTTTACCGCCACTTTGTAGGTGCCTTTTGGGAGTTCCCGAGGCGAGGAAACAAGCTCCAGCGTTCGGTTCTTTTTCGTACGGAAACTCTGCCATTCATTGTCGAAAATGTAGTCGCCAGTCCACACATCTTCATATTCTAGCAAGCTCTGCGCCTTGCCTTTTTCAAACAGATTATCCCCGTGCGTTTTGGGCACTCTGATAAATTCTTTTCTGCTCGCAAAATCAAAATCCACCGCCCAGTAGTCAATCCAGTCGCTCCACTTTTTAGTCAGAATATCCTGCGACACCTCCTCCGTATTCTTATCTTTTGAAACCTTGATAAGTTTTCCGTTATCAAGAATAATTTTTGAACCGCCCGGCTTTAGTCCTTGAATAATTTCGGCAATATCGTCTTGACTGTACGAGCAAGAAAAATCCGTCAGCTCTATTTTCAATTCCTTACTGCTCCCTTTGCCCGAAATAATCGCGTTGGCCTGCAAATACGCCACATCATAAAACTTCACCTGACCTTTTTCCACCGCCTTTTTATCAAACACTTCACGCGGGATAATTTTAAGGGCAATATCCACGCCGAATTCTTTTGCCCTAGAAACATCTAGCCCCATCTCGTAATCAAACCCAAGCACATCCACCTTGGTGATATCGTGAATCGTACATTCCTCAAGAATAAAATCAACAAATTTTGATGATACAGGCAAATTGATGGGGCCGATAGCCACAAGTCGGTCCCGTTTCTTGCCGACAAAGTTCTTAAATGTTTCCAAAGGTTCGGCTTTATAGGCAGTGAGAATGAGCTTTATAAACTCTTTTTCCTTTCTTTCTGTCTGCTTCGCTCTTTCCTCGGCCCGCAAGTCGCCGTTCACTTCAATGAAGTTTTCCCGCTCGTATCTTCCCACATTCAAAATCTCAAAGGCACGAAAATTCTTGCCTTCCTTTTTGAGTTCTCTCTGCACCCCAATCAGCCGCTTCCGCGAGGTGTGAATACCGAATTTCCCCAAGTCAGAGCCGATCCATTTACGGCCCAACTTTTCAGCAACCGCCAATGTCGTCCCCGACCCGCAGAAAAAGTCAGCAATCAAATCCCCCTCGTTTGAAGAAGCATTCATAATACGTTCAAGTAAAGATTCTGATTTCTGGGTAGGATAATCTATATTTTCTAATGCCTGTGAGTTAACAGGGAAAACATCTGTCCATATTGACTGGACTTTTTTACCGCCCTTTTCATCAAGATATATCTTTAATCTAGGCGTATCATTTGCTGTAAATACTATTAGTCCCGCAGATAAGAACTCATCGATTGTTTTTTGTGAATATTTCCACGCACTGCCTTCGGGAAAATAATTTCTGCCGTTTATAATTCTTACTTCCCGTTTCCCAGTTTTTGCACTCATACTGATAAGCTGGTATTTCTTACCGTCCTGATCTACGTTGGAGTAATGCGATTTTATATAGCTTTCGTCATGTTCTACAGATTGGTCATTCCAGATATTTTTATCGCTTTTAGTATAAAAAAGAATCGTGTCGTGAATATGCCCAAATTTTCCAGCATCACTGTGGGTATATACTCTACGCCAAATTATTTCATTTTTAAAATTATCCTTACCGAAAACTTCATCGAGTACCAACCTCATAAAACTATTCACCCTCCAATCACAATGTACATAAATACTCCCGTCTTCCGCGAGTAAATCGTGCATAAGTTTCAATCGCTCATAGATCATGGCGATAAAACTGTCCGCGCCTTTGCCCCATGTATCACGGTAGGCGATTTCTTCTATCACCGACGGCTTTTTGGTAAAGCTTTCTTCATCATCTCCATCTCCAATTTTTATATCCATAGAAAAATCAGCACCGACATCAAAAGGCGGGTCAATGTAAATCAGCTTCAAACCGCCCTGCGCTTCTATCTCTTTGCGCATCGGGCCGTTTTTGAGCGACGAAAGAATGAGCTTGTTGTCTCCCCAGATCAGCTTATTCGTCCAGCCCGCCACCTGTCGTCCCGAAGTATCAAACAGCGAATCCTGCAAACCGATTTTCCCATCGCTCCTCGGCTCATCAATCTGCTCTATCGTCTGAAACGGCAGAACCACATTTGTTACCTCGTTTGTCTTCCCATTCCACACAAGCTCCACCTCCCTATTGTCATCAAACAACAAAAACCTGAACTTCTCCGGCAAGGGCTTCCCCGCCTGTATCAGCTTCATCGCGTCGCGCTTTTCGTTATCGGATAGTTGCATACATCACAAATAATCTGGTCGAGAAACATGAAGCTCGTTAGGAGAACTATCCCGCCCAGGATAGATTTTGACATTTTTATTTTCACACTTTGGACAACTATAATATGCAGGGTGCCCAGATGGTTGCATCCGTATCGGTTTTTTATTATCATCCCAACAACAAGAGCAAATCGGTCCCTCTTTTTTACCGTTTTTATCTATCCTCCAATAGGCATTATTTTCAAAAATAAGGGATTCTTTTGTCTCTAATCTATCCTTCAAATCTTTATTTTCTCTATCTAATTCAAAAATCTTATTCTGCATTTCCAATAATTTTTCTTGCACCTCCAAAATCTGCTGATACTGCGGTATCTTGCCAGCTTCTTGTAAGACTTTCCCAACTGATTTTAGTTCATCAAATATAGCCATATTACTAAAATCCTACCACTTTTCGGCCATTTATCAAACAAAAAACAGCCGTCTTACCCTCGGCCACTTTTTAACTTTTTATCCGCTCGCGGGGCGTGTGTAATAGCTTATCTATCTCAACTGTCGAGTATTAAATAAATCTTTTGTCGTCGATGAACGGACCGTTCTTGAGCTCGTAGGCGAGCGTGTCCTCCAAATAGCGTACTTCGTGCGCGGTGTCCAAAATAAGCATTGCCTCACCCTCCTTCACGATAACCTTCTTAAAACAACGTTTGTGCGTGTCAAAAAGGTCAAAACGTATCTTGCCCTTGATGACAACGAGACACTCCTGCAAGAGCTTGGTTTCTCGCTTTGCGGGAACGTGGCGGTGCGCCTTGGCGATGTGTCCCTTCGCGCGCTTCATCGTCATAATCTGGAGCGCATCGTCATGCGAAGAAAGCGGGTGCGTGCCCTCACGCACACTCATAAGCGAGGCCTTAATGGCGACTAATTTTTTACCAAGGAAAATTTTTTGCATAGAGAAATAATCAATCACCAAACACCAATAACTCCTACGCTTGAAACTTCTGCTGTGTCACTACAGGATGCCCCTCAGCTGCCTCCCGCTTCACGTAGATAAGGTCTTCCTCAGTCATAAGCTTAGCGAGTCCCGAAAAGGTCGTTTTTGGTGTCCAATCCAAAAGCTTTTTTGCTTTTGTCGCATCCCCCTGAAGGAACTCAACCTCGTTCGGGCGGAAGTGAATGGGGTCTATTTCAATAATTGTCTTCCCGGTCTTTTGATCAATTCCTTTCTCCTCAAGCCCTTTCCCTTTCCAGACAATCTCCATGCCGAGATGCTTTCCCACTTCCTCTACCCATTCGCGTACCGAGTGTGTCTCTCCGGTGGCGATGAGAAAATCATCCGCTTCTTTGTGCTGGAGTATTTTCCAAATCGCTTCTACGTAATCTTTGGAGTATCCCCAATCACGCTCTGCATCCAAGTTACCGAGCCGAAGCGTTTTCTGCAGTCCAAGCGAAATCCGAGAAAGACCCATCGTCACTTTGCGGGTCACGAAGTTAATGCCACGGCGTGGCGATTCGTGATTGAAAAGAATTCCGTTGGAAGCGAAAATGTTGTACCCAGTCCGATATATTTTGGTTATGTGATAAGCGAACACCTTGGAAAGCCCGTACGGTGATTGCGGATTGAACGGAGTGGTTTCTTTTTGAGGTTTCTCCAAAACCTTACCGAACATTTCGGAAGAACTTGCTTGATAGTACCGTATCGGCATCTCAAGATTTCTGATGGTTTCAAGAATACGCAGTGGTCCCAGCGCGTTGGTGTTCACCGTAAATTCGGGAACATCAAAGCTCACCCCGACATGGCTCTGGGCTCCGAGATTATAAAACTCATCCGGCTGGACTTTCTTGATCACACGGAGCAGGTTGGAGCTGTCCGAGAGGTCGGCGTACGTCAGATTGAACCCTTTCTTGCCATAGAGATGGTCCACACGACCGGTATTCGGAAGACTTGCACGTCTCTGAAGGCCGTAGACTTCATACCCTTTTTCAAGGAGAAGTTCCGCAAGGTAGGAGCCGTCCTGTCCTGTGATACCGCTGATGATAGCTTTCTTTGCCATAACCTCTGTATAAATTCGAAATGCTAATATCGAAATCCGAAAAAAATCCTAAATGATAAACCCGAACGCAAGATAAAAATGACACGATTATAACCCTTATACTACCGTATATGTTATCGGTCTCGTTTACAGCAGATATTCATAAAATAGGAAGGCATTACCGCTCGCATTTCTTCCTCCGTCTTGGGATTGAACGGGAGGAGTGAACCGTCGATAATAGCGTAGATGTTGAAACCGAAACTCCTCAGCACTTCCAGGAAACGAAGCGGTTCCATACCTCCCGCGCGGAGCCATTCGGGGGCGAATTCGGTCACGAGTATGATAGCAGGATTCTGTTCCAAAGTCTTTCGCATACCGGAGAGTGCCTTTGGCTCACCTCCTTCAATATCCATTTTGATAAAATCAACGCGCGAAAGTCCCGCTTCGAGAACGAGCGCATCAAGCGTACGTGCAGGAACCGTAAGCTTTGTCTTCTTAAATGTGGCGGGAAGTTTCTCCACCGTGGAGCCACATCCACTTTTCTCGTCGCTATGAAAAAAATCAATGGTTCCACTCTGGTCGCTCACCGCCATTTGCCGTGCCGTTACGTTGGAACGTCTGCTCACATTCTTTTTGAGGAGCTCAAAAATGAACGGGTCGGCTTCAAGCGCGAGCACTTTTCCTTTTCCCCCTGAAAGCTCCGAGAACAGCCGAGTGAAATAACCAATGTGCGCACCGACATCAACAACGGTCATGCCGGGGGCAAGTAAACTCTTGAAGACCTCCACACTGTCCGGTTCGTAACGCCCCGTGAGCATTTCCCATTTCTGCTGACGGAAATAATTCTTGGGAAAATGAAACCCTTTGACCCGTGCACTGAAATCGACGGAACCCCGAAGAAACGCTTTGATGAAGCTATCAAGCATCGGGAAACTGAAGTAGGTTTTGTATGTTTCTCGTAACGTCATACCGACAAACTACCATAGACATCAAAATTGATACACCTTTACATCGCCGTCAGCGTACAGAACCTTTCGTGAACGGAGTAGACTCTCCGCGTTTGCCGATGGCTCTCCCTTTATCAGAATGTAATCCAGGCGGTTTCTCCGAAGCTCTGTTTCAAAATCTTTGCGCATAAATTCTTTGTACTGCAGAGGAAATTGCTGTAGCCGTCTTTCAAAAAGCGGGTCGGAAAAATCCGGGAAATCTTTTACCCCAAACACTCCCTGCCAGTTGGAAGCAAGGTACCCGCCGGCTTCGTTCTTGTGCCCTTGCATATAACTATCTATCGTCTCGGAAGATACACCACGAAGTCGTAGCGTGGCAAGATAGCTATCAAGCGAGCGCTCCTCCGGCATGAGCGAATACAGTTCCGATGACGCGTAGCGATTGCAGTGTGTGTAGGCCGGAATAACGGTGTTCAGCATGACCGTTTCGGGACGGTCTTCGTTAACAAACACCACGCAATCTTTCTGTTTTGCGTTCAGCCAGGAAAATAAAGCCCCGTAATGCTGAATCCCCGCAAAATAGGGGTAAGCCCCGCGATATGCACTCACCTGCGTGTAGAGGCCAAAGGAAAGGGACGAGAACATCACTACCGACACCAGTACCCCCCAGAGCGCTTGGCTGTGCTCGCGTACAATGCGGAACAAAAGCACCATAACGACAATCATGGCGAGCGGGATAGTGTATTGCACGAAATGGTACGGCCAAATAGTTCTTCCCGTAAGTATCTGCTGACTGTATGCCCAGAAACCACCAAGAAGGAGTGCACCGGTAAAAAGGTGCCACGGCGCCACGGAAACAGCAATTCCCCTTTTCTTTTTCAGCAAGAAATCAACCGCGAGTGCCACAAGAAAGAAAAGAAGTGTCGCAAAGAGAAGTTTGTTCCAAATCGGGTAGTGTGTGAGAAACAGCCCATTACGTAACACTGAAGCGGAATACCACGGACTTTGTGTTGCACGCCAGGCTCCGACAAAGTAAGGTGTGGCGAAAAGTATCCCGAGAGGAACGAGAGCCGTGAGGGTGCCTGCGGTCCGGTACTCCTTGCGCACGAGAAGAAGTACGATAAGCATACCGAGCACCGAGAGCGCGATACCCCAACTGAAAAAGTAACTTGAAAACATGAGCGCGAGAAAGACTGCCCCGCCCACAATGGCACTCCTGCGCTTGGCCGTGTTTCGTAAAATCGCAACGACACACAGTAAAAAAGAAAACAGAAAAAGTGCGCCGAGGATTGGATTAACCGGCCTTGCCCACAGCAAAAAGGAGGCGGGAGCATCTATACCTTTGAGATACATACCTACCGTCCGATAATCAATGAGGTCGTAGCCGAGCACCACGAAGAGTCCTCCCGCGACGGCATTCAGTTTCGCTTGCCATCCCCCACCTTCGGTGAGGCGCAGTATCAGCGCATAGACAAGCAAGAAAAGAATCGCGGGTAAAATGAACTTACTTACGGCAAGCACCGTTATGAGCGAGACGCCAAAAAGAAGCACTGGGAGGGCGTAGAGCCATTCACCGGTCGGTGGGGCAAGCGGAGGTTCGTCTTTATATTCAAAGAGAAACGGGGAGCCAAGCGCCCCGTGCCCGTCCACAATATCGTGAATTCTTCCAAGATAGGACTCTTCGTTTGCCGTTCGGAGCATCGCGACACCGTGATAGTCGCTTCCCAGAGAGAGCGGAAAAAGCACGAACGGCAATCCGTACAGAACACTTACGAAAAGCGCGAACAAGACCGCGAGGATATGTGAACGTAAAACGGATAGCATATTTTGAAACTATAGCTTATCATGATGCGCATAGACAAAGAAACATATGGAGAAAACTGCAGAAGACAAATTACTCCCCGCCTTACAGTGCCCCGTTTGCAAAAAAGGGGGACTTTCACGACACGAAAACCGATTTACGTGTTCCTCGTGCCCCGAGAGTTTTCCTGTGCTCAACGGAAAACTCTGCTTCACCAAAGACGCGGACGCCATGATGCAGAAGTATGACGCGGAGGCGAAGCAGTTCGTGAACCGTCTCAAATCGCTTGTCAAAAAGTCGCCGAGACTCTTTATGTTTCTCACGTACGCCATCGGAAGCGTCTCCTACTTTGGACAGCGCCCAGGATACACCATTGAGGAAGCCTTCGGAAAGAATTCAAAAAACAAAATCATCGTAAATGTCGGTTCCGGAATTACCAAACTGCACCCCGACGTCATCAACCTTGATATCTTTCCATTTAAGAACGTGGACATCGTGTCCGATGCTTCTTCACTCCCTTTCAAAGACTCCTCCGTTGATATGCTCATTTCAGAATCCACCATAGAACACACACCGGACGCGGAAAGTGCCATGCGCGAAATGCGCCGAGTGGTAAAACCCGGTGGCCTTGTCTACATCAGCATACCGTTCATCATGCCCTTCCACGCTTCGCCAAACGACTACAGCAGGCTCACCCACGAAGGACTCAAACAGAAGTTTTATGATTTCACCCCTAAAAAGGTCGGGTCGCTCGGTGGCCCCGCTTCGGCACTTGTCACCTTTCTCATGTACTTTTTTGCGCTTCCCTTTTCCGTTATTTCCGAGTCCGCCTACAACCTTGCGACCTACTTCTTTATGGCGATTCTCTCGCCCTTGCGCATCTTTGACCTCCTCTTCAATCTCTTCCCCCGCGCCATTGAGGTCTCGGCTTTCATCTACTTCATCGGCGAGAAAAGGAAATAACGAAAATGGAAAATGGTAGGATTCGAAGTCCTGGTGATATCTACGGTCTGGCGAGTATCTTTGTTTTTTCCATCAACTAAAGGGTCCTGTTAGTAAATCGAGGAACTTAAATAGGTGGTTGTTCATTTCGCTGTAGTTATGGACTCGCAATTGTTCTGCTGTTTCTATATAAGGCGCACCTTTATGATTTTCAAGCTCGTGTGCATTATTTTTTACCATTCCTTCGATCGCCTTGCGCGTAAATTCAAAATGACATTGGAAACCATATATTTTGGGTGTGTAGCGAACTATCTGCCGAGGACAACCATTACTCGTTGCCAAAACTTTTGATTCGAGAGTAAGCCCGGGCATGTCTGCGTGCCAATGTCCGACGTTTAGATTTTCAGGAAAAGTCCGAAGAATTGGATCCTGTTTTCCATCTTCAGTAAGAGTTATTGGAAAAACCCCTATTTCTCGATTAGGACTGTGTTCAAAATGAGCGTCAAGAGCTTCTCCGATAAGTTGCGCACCCAAACATGCTCCAAATAGAATTTTCCCTTGATCTATAGCTTTTTTGATAAAAGCGATTTCTTTTTGAGCGTCAAAGTGAGGACATTCTTCAACTGTTGTTGCCGGAGATTGTGGACCACCCATAACTACCAAGAAATCAAAGTTGCACTCGTTAGGAAATACCTCTCCCGCCCAGAGTTTTGTATAGGCGATATCCCAACCTCTTTTTTGAGCCCACGTTTCAATAGCTGCCGGAGCTTCAAAGCTCTCGTGCATAACAATGTGCATTTTCATATTTGAAATCAATGGTTCAAACTTAGTAATTTGCTAAGGGTATTTATCGCTTTTTGAATATGGAGATGTTATCCACGAGCCAGAAGATGGCGCCGGCGTCCGCGAGTGCCTTTCTTATGTTCTTGGTGTCTTCGGCGAGAAACTCAAATCCTTTTTTCTGAAACAGAGCGACCCAAAACGCCGGGTCCTGCTCGTTGATATGATCGTGTCCTCCCTGCCCAATATGGGCCGCAGTAAAGACGACAAGGTCGCTCGCGCGGGTAATGTTGTCCACGAGCATTTCCGAGGTATTTGTAGGAATATGTTCGGCAACCTCAAAAGAGATCGCGCAGTCGTATTTCCCCGATACTGACACGGGTTTGGTAAGGTCGGCGAGTAAGAATTTCTTTTGATCTATCGCGAGATTGCGCTCGGCCGCGGGACTTCCATCAATACCGAAAACTTTCGCCCCCAGTTTCTCAAACTCGCGCAAATAAATCCCGCATCCGCATCCAAAATCAATAACGCTTTTTGGCTTGTAGAACGCGAAGACTGTTTCGGCGAGGATTTTCGGAGTCTGTTCCAAAACCGATTCGTGCCGAGCAACACTAAAGAACGAGTCGTTGTAAATATACTCCAGAGGATTTCTTCCCGTGAGCAGGCACCACTTTTTTATGACGAGGCAACGCACCTTATCAAGCGCCGAAACCACGGGCATGAGTCCGCTTTTTCGTATTACCTTTTTTAGGAATGTTGAGATTTTACTAAGTGTCATAGAAGAGATGAACTATGAAGTATGGAATATAAGATAAGAATTATGAATTATGAGTGAGACGGTTTCGGTAATAGGCCACCGTTTTTTCTAACCCTTCGTGTAAACCGACGAGAGGCTTAAAGCCGAGTTCCCTTTGAATCTTCCTGGTGTCGGCAACGGCGTACTTCGGGTCGCCAAGCCTTTCCCCCATATCCTGTAACACAAACTTCTCGCCCAGAATGTTCTCAAGCTCTCTTAGAATATCTATCATCCACATCCCTTTTCCGTTTCCGACATTGTACACGTTAAACCCTTTTGCCTTTTCACCGGCGAGGACCACCGCGCGAGCCACGTCCTCAACAAAGATGTAGTCACGTTTCTGTTTGCCTTTCCAATAGTACGGGACTTTCTTCTTGGCAAGCGCGGCTTCTAGCCACATCGGAATTGCTCGCGGATTATTGGATTGTGCGTCGTTCGGGCCATACACGTTGAAAAATCGGAGTGCCGTTCCTTCTATCCCAAACGAATGGAAGTACGCGCTCATCACCTGCTCAAAGGCAAGTTTGGAGGCGCCATACGGGTTTAACGGACCAATGGGGTCGGTTTCCGCGATAGGGGTACGCTTCTCTCCGTTATAGGAGGCGGCACTCGACGCGTAGACCAGTTTTTTTACTCCGAGGTTCCGCATCGCATCGAGAAGCCTGATGCCGTTCATCACATTGTTTTCAAAATAGATTTTTGGATTCGTCATCGAGTAGTTCACGGTAGAGGTCGCGGCGAGATGAAAAACGACAGAAACACCCGGAAGTATTTTCGGGAGAAGCGCACTGTCCGCGATGGAGCCTTCAAAAAAAGTCGCTCGTTTGTCCACGAGATTCTTAAATCCGGTTGAAAGGTCGTCAATGACCCCGACCTCATATCCGTTATCGCAAAGGTGCTTCACGACATGTGAGCCGATAAATCCTGCACCTCCAGTTACCAGTACTTTTTTAGTATCCTTTGCCATGTATTTTTTTCCAAAGCTTATAGGTATCCTTCAGGGATTCAAGAATAATATGCGGGCGCACGAAGGCGATAATTTTTCCGCGTGTACCGATTTCGGAATCTGGAGAACCGGTCAACCGATGAAAATGATGCACACCAACTTCACCGATGGTATAACCATGCTCCCTCGCCGTAAGATACATCTCTACGTTTACGACTCCTTGCGTAAGGTTGGGGAGAAAGTGAACGGCGTCTACTACTTTGCGACGGTACAGTTTGAACGCGCCGTTAATATCGCGAATGGAAAGCCGAAACACGGTACGCATCGTCACGTTGTAGAGCCACGACATCCAGATACGCATCAGAGGGTCATGTCGCTTCAGTTTATAGCCCGTCACCACGTCGTAGCGCTTGATAGCGTCCATAAGCAAATCAAGCTCCTGTATATCAAACTGACGGTCGCCATCGGTAAAGAAAATGAGTTCTTTCTTCGCGTTCTTAAAGCCGGTGCGAAGCGCGCCTGCGTAGCTAAAGTCACTACCTCGATTCACGGCTCGCAAATACGGGATTTCCCGTTCAAGATTTTTCGCTATATCGCGCGTGCCATCGGTACTTTGGTCGCTGGTGATAAGCAGTATCTCGTATTCGGAAAAACGGCTTTTGAGATAGGCGCTGATTTCTTCCGCCACGATACGCACGCTGTCACGTTCGTTGTAGACCGGTACAAAAACCGAAATGCTCTCCTTATACCGTTCCATAGTGTCCACAGTATACAAAAAGGTGAGGGTTTATCAAATCTTTTCCGTCACTCACTTCGTCTTTTCAACCGACTCCCACTTCCCTTCCTGCTTTGCAAAGAGCGGATGGCTCACGATAAGATGCCAGACCACCGCCTGGAAACTCTCGGTATGCGGAGTAACCGTTTCGGGGTTTACGGTCGGCACCACCACGCACGCATCGGCAACCTGTTTCGTGTATCCACCGTCGCGTCCCACAATACCGAGCACCTTTGCGCCCATTTCTTTCGCATAGCGGACACCTTCCACGATATTGACGCTGATTTTCTTTTCGGCGTTACCTCCTCCAACCGAAAACACCAGTACCGCGTCCTTCTGACCAAGAAAACTTCCTTTGAGCCAGTTCGCCATTACGTTTTCCCACCCATCGTCATTCACCCGTGCCGAAAACTCCGAGATGTTGTCCATCGGTGTGTAGGCCTCCATACCCGCGATTTTACGAAAGTCATTTACCGCATGACTTGCATGTCCTGCTCCACCACCTACACCTAAAATAAACAAACGGCCTCGCTCGTCACGAACCTGTTTCAATAGTTCAATCATCCGCTCGATGGTCGCACGGTCAAGCTGGTCAATGATTTTCTTGGCCTCGGCGAGATATTGGTCTATATAGGGTAAATACATGAGAGAGAAATTTCTAATTACCTAATTTCCCCGCCTGCGCCGAAACGGCTTCGGCGGGCAAGTAATTCACCTAATAAAATGTCAAACGCTACCTCCTAATTTCTTCATCAAATCTCTTCTTTTCTTCGGTTTGCCGAGCATTTTTTATTATCGTCGTAAATATCAAATTGAGTTCGTGTCCCTCTTTCCCTAAAGTACGCGCATCCGAATCAATTTCAGGTAAGACGACGGCAACCATGCGAAGAAAATGTTTTGCTTCTTTCGCTTCCTTGTTCGCAATACACATCTTATGAATAAAATCTTTGTTGCTTTCAGCGCAATCCGCTTCACAATAATTTGAACCAACGCCTGTACCAGAACCTACCAATTGAGGTATTATTCGCTCAGTAATTTTATTTACTGGAAGCTTCATCGCGAGTTTGATGACATTCTCGCCAAACAGAGCTGTCCGCTCTTCAAGGTCGTACTTCTTCTTCGGCCTTTCTTCATTTTCCATTTTATTAGAAATTAGGTGAATTAGGAATTAGAAATTTACAAGCGGTACCCAGCTTGTTTCCCATCGTCATAAAACATTTTCACGGTATCGAGCGATAGCTTCTCCAAAGCATACCCCCATTTATCGAGCTTCTTCAGTATATCATTGGGAACCGTGATGATATGACAACCTACTTCCTCCGCTTGCACAATGTTATAGACTTCCCGAGTGCTCGCCCAGAGGAGCTCGGCTTTTTTGTTCTTCGCGAGAAGCTTTTTCGCATCCTTCATAATCGGCACAGGGTTCCGTCCCGTATCCGCAATCCGTCCCGCGAATACCGAAACGACGGATGGGGTTGCATCCGAGAGAGCCTTTGCGGTTGCTTTCACCTGCGAGAGCGTCAGGATAGCGGTGACATTTACCTTGATTCCCGATTCCACCAAACGTTTAACAAGTGGGAGCGAAGATTCACCCTTCGTGTTCGTAATCGGAATCTTTACATAGACATTCTTCCCCCACGGGGCAATAAGCCTTGCCTGCCGTTCCATCTCCGAAAAATCGTCCGAAAACACCTCAAACGAAATCGGCTTGTTCGCTATCGCAGAAATAATCTCTTTGGCAAAGTGGGCGTAGTCGCTCACTCCGCCCTTGCGCATCAGCGTTGGGTTTGTGGTAAAACCTTTAATAAGGGGATTTTTGGCGAGGGCAACCATTGCAACCTTCTCGGCTCCGTCCGCAAAAATCTTCACTTTTAGCTTTTGTATAGGTAACATACCCTCTATAACTCAGTACACGTAAAAGAAATTGTATACCTTCCCCCTTAAATAAACAACAAAAAAGGTCGCCTGACTCCAGACGACCCAATACATGTAAAGTTTTTCTTCTAATACCTCCGAAGGAGGTCCCTGCTGTCAATTTCTTTCCAGAAAAAGTGAAGTTCTTTCACACCAGCTTGGAGCAATTTCCCATTGGAAATCTGGTGATTGTACACAGGTATACCAATAACGGGGGAGCCGGCAGCGACTCCAGACTGCACACCCCGAGGTGAATCCTCAAATACGAGTTGCTCTCTGGGTCGTATTCCCATGACGCTTGCGGTTGCAAGGAAGCAATCAGGTGCAGGTTTCGGGTGCTTCACATCAGTGAGCATCACAATCTCGTGAAGCGTAAAAAGTCGAGCGAGACCCGAGCGCTTCAGCAGTATGATGCCTTTCTCGACATCTACCGCCGTCCCGATAGTCATGGGAATCCCTGCACACTGCAGCTCTCCGTATACCTGGAGAAACCCGTCTCGCGGTCGCAGATCGATTTCATCAACTAGTCTGTGATAATGCGCCCATTTTCTCTCGAGAAATATCCGCATCTCTTCTCGTGTTGGCTGTACAGGTTCGGGCAGGAGCGCAAAAATCTGGTTGACGATATCACCATCAGGACCGCCGATGAAATTCGGCACTTTCTCAATGGCTTCCTCCGGACTCTGGAGTAAGACACCGATCTCACGAGCAGCACGGATCCATGCTCCGTGATGCGCCGGCTCCACATTGACAACGGTTCCTTCAAGGTCAAAGGCAACACCTCTAATCATACGTTTCCTTTCTCTTTTTGAATTCAAGGTTTACTGACCGAACAAATCATTTTCTGGTAGAAACCATAACACAAAACAGTAGATTTTGTCAACTACTCATACTGTATCCTAGCCTTCGCAACACCCTAGGCGTACACTTCTTATATATATTATATATATGCTCTATGCCCCAACCCCACTACCGTCCTTCTTATCTTAGCTCTTCAATCGGTCAGAATTATCTTTACTTGCAAGGAATGCTTCCACCTTTGGTATATCTTCTGGTCTCGTGAGAGAACATCCACCCTCCGTTACCACCATGTAGACCTTATGTGTCCTCAAAAACTGGTTCGCCATAGACGAAAGATAATACTCTCCGTTTGCATTTTGTACCGGCTTGCACCGAAACACACTGCCCGAAAGCACGATAAGGCCGATAGCGGCAAGGTTTGAAGGAGGATGTTCGGATTTTTCTACGATTTCTTCAATAGTTCCGTCCTCTCTTAATTTTACAACACCGGCCGACTTTGGCCGAGCAGTTTCTTTGCAAAGCCAGCTATATTCGTGTGCGAGACACTTTCTCATATTCGCTGGACTCGGGATTTCGTCCGCGTAGAGCACCAGAATCCGCTCGTCCGCTTTAATGAACGGCTTCGCCGAAAGAAAGGTAAAAGCATTTCCCTTCTCACTCCCCTCCGCATACTGGACTTTCTTTCCGTAAAAGACATCACCACAATAGGATTTTATTTTTTCTTCCAGATATCTCACCACGATAATTACTTCCGTAATTTCTTCGGGGAATGCTTCAAAGATGTGGTCGAGCACCGTCTTCCCTCTGACAAGGAGGAGTGGTTTGGGGGTATTTTGGGTAAGCGGTAACATCCGTTTACCTTCTCCAGATGCAAGAATAATGGCTTTCATCCCGTAGTAAAATCTACATCTAGTAAACTCTTACGCTAGTACCTGAAAAAGCGCTTCGCTTGCGAGAGAATCAATCCTGGCGTCACTCGGCAGAGAAGCATTATACGGCGCGTCTACCAAAATACCTTTGCATCCAGCACTCTTCGCTGCACCCATATCGTCCGCCGTGTCCCCCACCATAAAAGACTTCGCAAGGTCTATGTTCCATTTCTTTTGCGCATCAAGAAGCATACCGGGCTTTGGCTTCATACAGTCGCAGTTATCGTCCCGCCGATGAAAACAAATAAAGACATCATCAAAGGGCATACTTTTTGTTTGGTCCTGAATCCACTGCCACTCCTCTTTTGAAATAACGCCATACGCGATATCCGGTTGGTTCGTCACCAAAATCGCGAGAAAGCCGAGTGCTTTAACCTCTTCAACCGCTTCCTTTGCCCCAGGCATCATTCCGGAAAGGGTTTTGTATTCCGCAATGCTGTGTGGCGCTCGCGGTCGCCCGTCCATCACGACAGGCTTTAGGATAACCCCGTCGCGGTCAAAAAATACCGCTCGTTTTTTTGCTTCTCTCATGGGAAAAATGAGCTAGGGAGTAATGATTTGCGTACGTGCACCTTTAGTATCAAGCTCAAAGTGCATCTCACGCATCTTGAACCTGGCGAGTGCTTTTTGTACGGCGCGTTTCGCTTTTGGTGAGGGGCAATAAAACATAAAATAGCCTCCGCCTCCTGCACCCATAATCTTTCCACCAAGTGCTCCAGCACGTTTCGCCTCCGCGTATATTTCGTCAAAGTGGTCGGAGCTCATTTTGGATGACATCTGCTTTTTGATATGCCAGTGCTCATCCATAAGTTTTCCAAAATGCTGGAGCTTCCCCGTGCAAAACGCGCGGTAGACTTCCTTGCCGATATCCTTTGTCCTATGCTTAAGCTGCTGTACTTTTGTAGCGTCTTGTTCCGCGAGGAGTTGCTTGCTCTCACGCACGACCCCGGTGTAATAGAATACGCTATTCGCAAAAAATGCATCAACCGTGCTCTTCGCGATGCGAGGTTTTTCAACCTTCACGTTGCCATTTTTCTCTATGGTGAGCGCGACAAACCCGCCTTCGGCACATATGTACGGGTCCTGCACACCGTCGGGAAGTCCGAGTGCCTTGGTGAGCAAGAACGATTGCTCCGCCGCCTCGAGGTTGGAGAGCTTCTTCCCTTGATAGACCGCGAGGCCCTTCAGCACCGCAACCGCGCACGCACCCGACGAACCGAGTCCCGTGCCTGCCGGAGTGTCGGCCTTAAATGAAATGGCGACTTTCGTACTTATTCCCCGCATCAAAAGAGCCTGCCGCGCAATATCGTGTGTTACCTCTTTTGCGTGAGACACCGATTCAAAATGTTTGTAGTGCACATGCACGAGGTCATCCGAACGAGGTTCCTTCACAAACACATCCATATATAGGTTGACGGTAACGCCGAAGACAAATCCGCCATGTTTTTCGTAATAGGAAGGCAGGTCGGTTGAACCACCGCCAAGTGACAGTCTAAAGGGGACTCTGCTTACGATAATGCGTGATGTCATTGAGGTGTGGATGAGTTGCTATGACCTCTTCTTCCTTGTTGCCCGAGAAACAATGGGTGAAGAATTACTGTCACCAGTATATGTGTCTTTATACCACTCAATCATTCGTTTGAGTCCCGTTTCAAGGTCAACCTTGGGGATATAGGCGAGTTCTTTTTTCGCCTTGGTCAAATCGGGACATCGCCTGCTTGGTTCGTCCGCAGGATACTCTGCCGGATAAGGAATCTTGGCAATTTTAAGCGGACGCTGAAGCAGTTTCTGAAGCGCCTTCGCTAAATCCACCAGGTTGGTTTCGCCTTCGTGACTGCCGATATTATAAACCTCTCCGCCTCGCTTCGTAAGCAAGGTCTTGAAGAAACCGACAATCGCGTCGGTAGTGTAGCAGTAACTCCTCGTCTGGAGACCACTGCCATGAATCGGCAAAGGCTTGTCAGCAAAGGCACACGACATAAACTGTGGAATGACCCGACGGTCTTCCTGCTTCATACCCGGACCATAGACATTGAACGGCCGCACAATCGCGACGGGAAGGTTATGGAGTGTGTGGTACACCATACAGAGTGTCTCGCCAAGGCGCTTGCTTTCGTCATAACAGGCGCGGGGACCGATGGACGACACATTCCCGCGATACGTCTCGGGAGTCGGTACGAATTCGGGCGCGGGGTCGCCGTAAATTTCGCTTGAGCTAAAGAAGAGAAACTTTTTTGATTTCTTCGCGAGAGCGAGTTTGAGCAGATTCTCCGTCCCGATCGTCGCGGTATGAATGGTCTCAAGAGGATACTTGATGTAGTACACCGGAGAAGCGATACCTGCGAGATGGATGATGTAATCCACCGGCCCGTCTAGGGAAAGCTGAGCGCAGATATCACCCTTAAGAAAGGTAAAGTTCGGGTCCATAATGTCGCCGAGCGGATTTTTCCGGGTTCCGGTGACATAGTTATCAAGCGTGATAACCTTACATGGCTTTTTGAAGAGTGTGCTATTGAGACGTGCGAGCACCGCGAGAAAATAGCTCCCCAAAAAGCCGGAGCCACCGGAAATGAGAATCGTCTTTCCTTCAAGTACGCCAATTTCTTTACGGAGCGAATGTGCGATGGTTTCAATATCTTGAGAAATAATGGTGGACATAATTTATTTAAATTCGAAATCCTAAACCCGAAATCCGAAACAATATCTAAATTCTAAATCCTAATGTCTTACACATTTGAATTTGAAGCTTTGAATTTGTCTCGGATTTCGATATTCGGATTTCGTGCTTATTTGATAATACGCGGGGTTGGAACCGGAATAATGAATCTGCCTCCCTGTCGTCTGAATGCGTTATGCTTAGCCATGATGGAAGGGGCGAAGTTCCAGGCAAGAATCAGAAGATAGTCCGGTGGGTCCTCGACAAGGCGCACCGGGGAGACAACCGGTATCCGCTTACCGGGAGTGTATTTCCCCTGCTTATGTGCACTATCGTCAACAATGTAGTCAAGCAGTTCGTTTCCGATGGAGAAAAAATTCAGTAGAGTGTTCCCTTTGGCGGGGGCACCATAGCCCGCGATTCGCTTCCCTTGCTTCTTTAAACCCGAAAGAAGAGTAAGAAGTTTCGCTCGATTGACGAGAATGCGAAGTCCGTACGCGTGGTAGGTCTCTGCCTCGTAAAACTTCATTCGTCGTTCAAGCGCGAGGAGCTTCCCAACCGCTTGTGACGGAACTCCGGACGCTTCCTTTTTTTGCGCGAAAACGCGGAGTGACCCACCGTGAGACGCCACGCGCTCCACATCCACAATCTTCATTCCCACTCGTTCAAAAAAGACCTTGAGCGCAGATACACTATAGTACGAAAGATGTTCGTGATACACGGTATCAAAAAGATTTTTTTCAATCACATCAACAAGATAGGACGCTTCCATCATAAATACCCCTTCCTTTTTAAGGAGCGTCTTCACGCCGAGCGCGACTTCCTCAATATCGTCAATGTGCGCAAAGACGTTTGTCGCGGTAACCATATCGGCGGAGCCGTATCGCTTCAGTATTTTTTGTGCCGTACGCGAAGTAAAAAACTCCGAAATGGTGGACACCCCACTCTTTCGAGCGAAACCCGCAATCGTCTTGTCCGGTTCTACTCCGAGTATTTGGGCGCCGAGTTTTGTAAATGGCCGGAGCAGAATACCGTCGTTTGAACCGATGTCCACGATAAAGGAACTCGGGGAAAGTCCAAACTTCTCCCACGCTTTTTTTGCGAATGTTTCAAAATGCTCTCGAAAGACAGGGGACGTGGACGACACGTAGACATAGTCTTTAAAAAGTACTCGTGGGTCCACCACATCAAGCAGTTGCACAAGACTGCACTCTTCACACAGATATACGTCCAGAGGGAAATAGGACTCGGAACCATATATCTCCTTTTTCGTGAGGAATGCGTTCGCGAGCGATGTGGGACCAAACGAGAGAACTTGCCGAAGCTTAGTACTCCGGCAAATCCGACAGGTCGTTCTGTGTGTAAGGTGTTTCTGCATATCGTTCATCTACTACGCATCCGTTTCGGAAGTTTTCTTACGAAAAATCTTTGAAGAGAAACCGAGCTTCGCGAGGATAAACTCTGCGAGCACGCCAAAGGTAAGCACGGCGTACACCACGGAGCGACGAAGGTTGATGGAGGTGTGTTCGTCGCCGTAGTTGCACCGGACAGGTATCTCCCCCACACGAAGTTTTGCGAATGCCGCTTTGGCGATAATTTGAAAACTAAAGAGATGGTCGTCACTGGTATGCTCCAACCCAACCGTGTCAATAAGACGTCGAGAGTACACCCGAAATCCCTGATGAAACTCGGTGAGTGGAATACGCAGAACGAGCCGGTCGATGAAGCTCATACCGATATTCGCCACATAGCGCGCGAGCGACATCTTGTCACGAAGTGGTTGGAAGAGTGACGTGAAGCGCGAGCCGAGCAAAAAATCGTACTGACCGGTTTGTATTTTTGCAATGGCGTCGGGAATATTTCCCGGATCGTACTGCCCGTCGCCATGAATTTCAATCATATAGTCGGCACCGAGTAGAAGCGCCTTCCGGATGGCATACTTGATATTTCCCCCATAACCAGAGTGCGTGTGTGTGAATACTTTGACACCCAGCGTTTGCGCGACACGGAGCGTGTCGTCCGTTGACCCGTCGTCAACGATGATGATACTATCAAAGTATTCTTTAGGGACCTGCTCGTACGCTTTTCTGATAAGGTGCGCGCAGTTATATGCCGGAATCATCCCGATTACCTTGAGTTTCTCTCCGAAAAATGACATGGGTGTGATTATAATGTTTCTCGGAGTTAAAGTAAAACAACTATGTCTCGAAAACTTTGGCTCATTTTTCTCCTCGCCCTATTTCTCCGCACCCTCTTTTTTTACGTTGCCTACATCCAGTCGGGAGAAACATACCGAGCCGTTATTCCCTATCTTGACGGCTACTACCAAATCTCGGAGAACCTCCTCTCCGGCAACGGGTTTTCAAGGGATATAGCTCCGCCATTCCTTCCCGATTCGGTGCGTACACCTTTATATCCGCTTCTTCTTGCTGGGCTCGTGTATGTGTTCAAAAGTTATTATGCAGTTCTCGTCGTGCACATACTGCTCGGAAGCCTCATACCTCTACTAGCGTTTCGTATTGCGCGTCAGCTTACCGCAAACGAAACGGTAGCTACGGTTGTTGCCATCTTCTCCGTCGTTGAACCTTTCACTATCTTACTGTCGGTTACCATCTTGAGTGAGACGATGTTTACCGTTTTGTTTTTGGCGGGCATGACGCTCTTTCTTGACTACTCGGCACAGCTAAGCGGACGCGTCCTTGCTTCTTCAATCGCTTTTTTCGCCTTCGCGACGCTGGCGCGTCCAACTATTCAATTCCTCCCACTACTTCTTATCATCGCTGTTCTCTTTCTGGTAAAAGGGCGGGGGAAATTGGCTCTTGGCCACTCCTGCATTGTTGCGGGAGTTTTTCTTCTCGTCGTTGCCCCGTGGAGTATTAGAAACTTTCTACAGTTTGGAAATCCAGCGCTTTCGGTCCAATATGCGAGTGTTCCCTATGGGTATCTTATCCCTTCGGTTATCGCCCTTGAGAAAAATATCGGCTTTATGGAAGCGGTGAAGGAATTTTATGAAGGCGAGGGAAACATAAACGGCATAGAAGAGATTACCCTTGCCAATGCCTCTTATTATAAAGCACGCACCGGTGACATCTTACAAAAGCACCCCGTAGGGCTACTGAAATCAGTGGGGGTGACCTTTTTCACCTTCTTTACGCACGATGGATGCCTTGATGTTTTGCGTCGTCTCGAAATCGCCCCGTCCGTCCGCTTCTCCCGTCCTGCCTTTATGATGATGGTCACCTCTCCGCGGGAGACCTTCGGCCGTCTTCGTCCCCTTCTTACGGGACCGTTACTCTTTGTACTACTCGGGAAGATTCTTTGGATACTTATTTCCGTTTGTTTTGTCTTCGGTGTAGTTTCGTATTTAAAAGAACCTGGGAGACGTGCACAGGGTATTTTTGTCCTCCTTGTCGTTCTCTACTTTGCGCTCACGACCATCGCCGTTGGGCTCTCGGTTAATGCACGGTTTAGGTTTCCCGTAAACACTTTTATTCTCACGTTCGCGGCGTACGGAGTAGTGATATTTCTGCAGAAAAGAAAATCGGTTGTCGCTTCCCCCTCTACTGCAACGAGTGCCGATTCACCGACAGACACACTAAGATAGTTGGTCTTGTCAGGAGCGTACGCAAAGACTAGAATGGCTACACGATTTAGAAGAGGTAACACCTACATCTTCCGTGAGCGAAAAAGTGGTTATAACGGGAAGTCTCGGGTACATAGGGTCGGAGCTACTGAAGGAGTTCACGGCACAGGGTTTTACGTGCCTCGGCATTGATAAAGACTATGGACCGGAGGAAAAAGAGGGCCTGAGCCTAAACCTCAGTGACCACGCAAAAACTACGAAGGTCATCGGAGATTTCAATCCCGATATGCTCATTCACGCGGGAACCCATTCAGCGCTTGCCTACCGCGATGATTTTCAAAACTCATTTACCGAAGATTTTCAAGCACTCCTTGGTATTTTAAAATCACTCGCCACAAGACCCAAGTGCCGATTACTGTACTTTAGCTCCTCCTATGTTTACAGTGGCCTTCCCAAAGAAGAGGTGATGTTTGAGGACCGTCCACTAAAACCTAGCCATAATTTTGGGGTCGCAAAATCTTTTTTTGAACAGTTCATTCTTCGCAGTCATCAAAACAGTGTCATCTTCCGACTTTCATCTGTCTTCGGTCTTGGACACGCAAAACACCCAAACACTATTTTGAGTTTTGCGAAGGGGTGCGAAGAACAGGGAGAACTGACACTGTGGGGAAAAGGGGCACGTAAGATTCAGTACGTGTATCTTCCCGATGTGATGCGGTCCGTGCGGGAGAGCGTTACCCTTCAGCCGGGAATGTACAATCTGGGAGGTGACGAATACCTCTCGGTCGCGGACGTCGCACACGATATCGCCGATAGGTATAACGCTCGCGTGGTCTTCAAAACAGACAAACCCGAAGGAGAGACGTTGCCGTTCTTAAATACGACGAAACTAAAAAGTGCTTCACCGAAGAATTCTTTTACGCCTTGGAGCGTAGCGGTAGCGGACTATCTACAGGCACTACGTGTAAAAGCATAACCACCATGAAAAATACGAAACAGAAAAAAAGCGGAGTGGTCTTAGACTACGAATCCTACACCGCGAGGGTTAGCAAGGAAACGATACCCTGCTACACGCCGTCAATCGGCAAGGAAGAGCTCGCTCTTGTCACCGACGTTATACAGCGTAATTGGCTTTCCGAAAACAAGTATACGCGTGAGTTTGAAATTAAGCTCTCAAAAGCGTGCGCTCAAAAATACGGGGTCTCCTTCGCGAATGCGACTGCCGCCCTCATTTCGGGAATGAAAGGTTTGGGCATTGGGAATGGTGACGAAGTTATCGTGCCAAGCCTCTCACATTCGGCCGACCCAAATTCCATTTCCGCAACAGGCGCAACCCCCGTGTTCGCGGAGGTGGACAAAGAAACCTTGTGTCTATCGGTACAAACCATTGAAGCGGTGAAAACGGCACGGACAAAAGCAATTTTGTTCGTGTGTGCGTACGGCAATACGGGAGCACTCAACACCCTAGCGCGCTACGCGAAAAAAAATAAGTTGTTTTTCATAAACGATTCGGCTCCCGCGCTTTTCGGCACCTACAAAGGGAAACCCATTCCTGCCTACGGCGATTTTTCGGTGCTCTCCTTTTTCGCGGACAAAACTATCACTACGGGAGAAGGTGGCATGCTCCTTTCGAACAACACAAAACTCGTCAGCGAAGCGAACATGTATAAGCACGACGGGAGAAAAGAGAGGGGTGTGGATACGATAGAGCGAAGAGGTTACAATTTCAGAATTACGGAACTGCAAAGCGCGGTAGGTGTTGCCCAGCTTAAAAAGGCGGATTACTTCGTGACGCGAAAGAAAGAAATCCTCCGCATCTACAAACGTAAGCTCGCGGGAGTAGCGGAGGTGCGGGTATTTGACTTTAACCCGCTCGCTGACGCTGTCCCGCACCGAGCTCTCCTGTTTGTTCCGGACGCAAAAAAACTCATCAGCCATCTTGAGTCCCGCGGTATCGGCGCACGAACGCTCTTTATGCCAATGCACTTCCAACCCGCGTATGGCAGTAAGGAACACTTCCCCATTACCGAAGAACTGTTTAGGACGGGAGTATGCCTTCCTTCGGCACCAAGCCTGAAACAGGAGGACATTAACTATGTCTGCGAGGAAATTACAAACTATTACCAATCACGATGAAAGTACCGGCGACAAAACCATATTTCTCAAAAGAAGATATTCGCTTCATTACGGGAAAATTCAAGGAAATTCTTGAGGGAAAATCGTTCCTCTCAAATTACACGCACACCGAGGAGTTTGAGGCAAAATTCGCTTCCTCTATCGGGACCAAGTTTGCCGTCGGGTGCAATAGCGGAACATCGGCCCTTGAGCTTATCTGTCGGGTTATCGGTGTTCACGGTAAGGAGGTCATTTTGCCGGGGAATACGTTTATCGCGACCGCAAACGCCATCTTAAACGCGGGGGGTATTCCGGTGTTTGCCGACTGCACCGCCAACCTGTGTATGGACGCGGAGGACGCGGAGCGAAGGATAACCAAAAAAACCGTTGCGATTATTCACGTCCATATTGGAGGCATCGTTTCCAAAGACATCTTACACTTGAAAAAGATATGCGAGGCACGACATATCCACCTTATTGAGGACTCCGCTCAAGCGCACGGCTCTTCCCTGAACAAGGTGAAGGCCGGCGCCTTCGGTGTTGCGTCGGGCTTCAGTTTCTTTTCCACAAAGGTAATGACCACCGGCGAAGGTGGTATGGTGACCACGAGTGAACCGTCCTTTGTGGCGAAGATGAAATCAATGCGTGAATTCGGCAAAGTGAAAACCGGAATCTTCATCAACTACCATACCTCTATAGGATATAACTGGAGAATGCCGGAAGTGTCAGCTCTTATGGGGATACGACAACTTGCCTCTTTGCCAAAGTTTATCGCGCGCAGAAATGAGATTGCGAAACTCTACGACGCAGAACTCGTAGGCAACCCACATATCCAGATTGTTCGCCCCGAAAAAGGTTCAGTGAATAACTACTATAAATATATTGTGGTTCTGCCACATCACGACCGTTCGGTGGTGCACAAAGCTCTGGAAGAAAAAGGAATTCAACCGAGCGGGTACGTGTACGAGCTTCCCCTCCACAAACAACCGGTCTTCCCGTGGGCGAACAAACTTTCCTTACCCACATCGGAGTTTCTCTGCGCGCATCATATGTGCCTCCCTATCTTTTACGGAATGACCAATGCACAGGTGCACTACGTAGCAACCACCTTAAAAGACATCTTAGCGAAGAACAAAATAAAATGAAGTGTTTTGTAACGGGAGGTGCTGGTTTTATTGGAAGTCACCTTGTAGACAGACTCATAGCGGAGGGAAATAACGTCGTCGTCTACGACAACCTTTCACTTGGGAAAAAAGAATTCATCGCTCCCCATTTCACAAATCCGAAGTTCACCTTTGTGCAGGCAGACCTGCTTGACCTCCACACACTCACCTCCGCCATGAAAGGAAGCGAAGTGGTCTTTCACCTCGCCGCAAACTCTAACGTTACCAGAAGCGCGAAAAATCCCGACATTGACCTTGAACAAGGAACGAAGGTAACCTACAACGTGCTCCAGGCTATGCGCGAAAATGGCATAAAAAGAATAGTGTTTACGTCAAGTAACGTCGTCTACGGTGAGGCGACCATATCCCCCACCACGGAAACTTACGGACCACTGCTCCCCATTTCTTTTTACGGAGCGAGCAAACTCGCCTGTGAGGCCGTCATCTCCGCATACGTTCACAATTTCGGCATACAGGCGTGGATGTACCGTTTTGGCAATATCGTGGGACAGCGCCCCACGCACGGCGTCGTTTTGGATTTCTACGAAAAGTTGAAGCAGAATCCAAAAACGCTTGAGGTGCTCGGTGACGGCAAACAATCTAAGCCGTACATTGAAGTGCACGATTGCGTAGATGGAATGCTGTTTGGACTCGCGCATGCACATGAGCCACTCAATTTGTTTAACTTAGGCACCACCGGCGGAGTGTACGTCCACGATATCGCCAGTATCGTCATCAAAGAGATGGGACTAACCAATGCGACGATTACGTTTGCGGGAGGCATTCGGGGGTGGCCGGGAGACGTGCATACGGTACGGCTTGATGTATCCAAACTACAGGCGCTTGGTTGGAAACCAAAGTACCCCACTTCCGCCCTGGCCTTTGCGGCGGGAGCCAGAGACATCATCACTGACCTAAAACGAGCGGAAGTGCATTAATGACATTTTTGTGAACACGGCGGTAATTATTGCAGGAGGAAAAGGGACTCGAATGGAGAAACGTGGGGAAAGAGCACCCAAGGCTCTCTTACCCGTTGCCGGAAAACCCATCCTTGAGTACCAGCTTCAGTTGTTGCAGTCCTCGGGGTTCACGAACATCCTTATACTCACGAATCATCTAAGTGAGCAGATTGAAAAATTCTGTAAAAATAGACCTACGTCCGGGCTCACGATTCGCTGTCTACGAGAGGAGATACCTCTTGGCACCGCAGGGGCCCTCAAGGCAGTAGAGCGGTACTTACCTTCTGACTTTCTGGTGCTCTACGGAGACGAGCTTGTACAGGTAGACCTGAAGCGCTTCATGCGTTTCCATCGTGACCAACACAGGAAATATCCCACTCTTGTTGGTACTCTTGCCGTACACCCCAATGACCACCCGATGGACAGCAATCTCGTGGAAATTGACCACAGCAACCGCATTCAGTCATTTTTGACCAAACCGCACCCACCGGAGCGGTGGTTCCGTAATCTTGTGAGCACCCCACTCTACGCACTTACCCCGAGCGTGTTTCGGTACATACCAAGCGATGTCCCATCCGATTTGGGGCGTGATACCTTTCCGCGTGTCGTAAGCGGACACAAAGACATACTCGTTGCCTACCCCACCCCCGAATACCTCAAGGACATCGGCACACCGAAGCGACTCCGAGAAGTTACTACCGATGTGCGAAACGGGGTCTTCGCAAGAATGAGTTTAGGGCACAAACGGCCGGCGATTTTCTTGGACCGTGACGGCGTCATAAATAAGGAGGTGGGAGACTTGAGGCGTCTTCAAGATTTTGAACTCTTGCCAGGTGTCGCGAAGGCAATCAAGAAAATCAATCAAAGCGGTTACCTCGCGGTGGTGATTTCTAACCAACCTGTGGTGGCTAAGGGCTTTTGCACCTATGCTGACGTACTCCATATCCACAAAAAAATGGAAACGTTGCTCGGGCGTGAAGGAGCCAAACTGGATGCCATTTATTTCTGTCCGCATCATCCGGATAAGGGTTTCAAAGGAGAAAACAAGAACTACAAAATCACCTGTCGCTGTCGGAAACCAAAAACAGGGATGATCACGGACGCGGTAAAAGAGTTGAATATAGATGTACAAAAAAGCGTCGTAATAGGTGACCGCACTGGAGACGCGAAGCTGGCAGAAAATTTGAGAATACGATTTTTGGGTGTGAAAACAGGAGAAGCCCTGCGAGATACTACCTATGAACTAAAACAGAAACCTAGGATTTCCAAAAGTTTGTTGACTGCGGTACATGTCTTACTAAAAGCAAGAAAATAGTGCGACATTTTCGTACGGGTAGCATACCGTAAACTACCTTTCCAAACGGTAGGTATGTGTGCTATAACAGGTACGCTTTTGACGTTGCTTCACTTGAGCATATGATTATCTCCAAAACACCACTGCGTATGAGTTTTGTCGGAGGCGGAAGTGACCTACCCTCTTTTTACGAGCGCTCGGAAGGTGCGGTTATCACAAGTACGATTGATAAGTATATCTACGTCACCGTCAACAAGAAATTTGACGGGGATATTCGGCTAAGCTACTCAAAAACGGAAAATGTCCGGAGTGCCGAACGTATACAACATCCGATTGTGCGGGAGGTGCTCCGAAAACTTTGCATTCCGGGTGGGATTGAAATTACGTCGGTCGCGGATATTCCCTCAAAAGGTACCGGCCTTGGTTCTTCAAGCGCCTTTACGGTGGGACTCCTTAACGCCTTACAGGCATACAATCACGAATTTAGCTCTCCACGCTCCCTTGCTAAGCGGGCGTGTGAGATTGAGATGGATATACTTAAGGAACCGATAGGCAGGCAAGACCAACACAGTGTCGCCTTTGGTGGATTTAATAAAATACTCTTTCATCCGGACCATCGCGTGAGTGTACATCCGATAGTGTGTCACCCAAACACAAAGCGCGGGTTGGAAAAAAATCTGCTTATGCTGTATACGGGCATCAGCCGACCGGCATCAGGAGTACTCAAAGAACAGAGTGAGAACATGCACAAAGGCAAACGGCTCTTTACGCTTATGAAAAAGATGGTTGAGCTCACCCACGATTTTCACGCTGAACTTCAGAAAAACTCCCTCGATGGGATTGGAAACATTCTGCATACCGGCTGGATGTATAAAAAAGAGATGGCGAAGGGTATCTCCTCCCCTGACATAGATAGGTGGTATGCTATCGGACGGAAACACGGCGCGCTCGGAGGGAAGGTACTCGGAGCGGGAGGTGGAGGATTTCTTATGTTCTACGCCCCCGCGGAACGTCACGAGGCAATCACCCGCGCACTTCCCACATTAAAACCGGTAGACGTTAGTTTTGAACCTGAAGGCAGTAAGATAATTTTCATTCACGAATGAGCGAATTTGACCCACAACGCTATCTCAACCGATTGCGAAAGACCTTGGATTCTCTTGATGCAAAGCAGATTGTTTTGCTAGAAAAGAAATTGTTGAGGGCGCTTGCAAGCGGTACACAGGTCTTTTTTGCCGGAAATGGCGGAAGTGCGGCAACCGCTTCCCACGTTGCCTGTGATATGGATAAAACCATTTTAGTCGGCAAAGCCGGAAAAGGAATACGAGCCATCTGCCTCAATGACAACATACCCCTCCTCACCGCGTGGGCGAATGATGTCGGCTACGACTGTGTGTTCTCGGAGGGGCTCAAGAACTTTGCGCATAAAGGTGATATATTTATTCCGATTTCCGCGAGTGGCAATTCAGGAAATATTCTGAAAGCGATCACCACGGCAAAAAAGATGGGGGTGGAAACGTTCGGTATGCTGGGGTTTGACGGCGGAAAAGCACGCCCCCTGCTCCATGACTACCTCCTCGTACCCAGTGACGACTACGGCGTGATAGAGGACGTACACATGATGGTATTCCATCTTATTACCGACCACTTAAAGGCAAAACGCTAATCTGTATTCATGAGCGTCATACGAAAGAAAATTGGTATTCTCGGAGGAGGTATTGCGGGACTCTCCCTTGCGGATTTTTTACAGGAATCGTCAATCGCGATTTTGGAGAAGGAAAAAAAGGTAGGTGGCCTTTGCCGTTCCTACAACGCAGGCGGGGTCACGTACGACATCGGTCCGCATATTATGTTTTCCAAAAACCAAAAGGTTTTGGACTACATGACGACGATTACCCCCACCACTCGGATGAAGCGTTCAAATCTCATTTTTTTGAACGGAAAGTATATCAAGTATCCATTTGAGAATTTTCTGGCCCAGGTAAAAGACAAAGAAGTTATTGACTACTGCCTGAACTCTTTTTTGCATAACCCCTACAAAAATATGCCGGCGGAAAATATGCTCGCTTTCTTCCTCAAAACATTTGGCGAGGGTATTACGCGCACCTACCTCCAGCCCTACAATGAAAAAATCTGGAAGTTTGACCCCGCAATGCTGGATACCCAAATGGTCGGTCGGATTCCGAAACCGCCGGACGAACACATCATCAACTCCGCCAAGGGCAAATACTCTGAAGGATATCTGCATCAGCTTTTCTTTCACTACCCCAAAAAAGGCGGGTACCAGTCCATGATAGATGCGGTGAGGAAGAAGGTTGAGGAAAAAGGAGTGGAAATCTATGAGGACAGCGGGGCTTCATCTGTGGTAAAAAAAGGTAATGCGTGGAGTGTTAAAACCCCCACTCGGGAGTTCCTTTTTGACCGTGTCATAAGCTGTATGCCTCTCCACGAACTGCTCAAGGTGCTCCCCGATGTACCCAAGGAAATACACGACACTGCAGAGCGTCTTCTGTACAATTCCATTTACATTGTCATCGTAAATGTCAAAAAGGAAAATGTGGGAAAGCATTTCGCCTTTAATGTACCCCAAAAAGATGTCATCTTCCATCGGATGAGTAAGCTTGATTTCATGGGAAGAAATTACCACAAACCTGGGTCGTCCACCTTTATGCTTGAGGTAACCTTCAGGGAACACGACCGCTATGACAAAATGACTCCAAAGCAAATTATAGAGCGCTCTATTTCCGATATGGTGCGCGTCGGTTTTATTGATTCCAGGAAAGATGTAAACTTTACCGACATCAGAAAGGAAAAATACGCCTACGTCATGTATACCCTCAACCACCGTAAAGATACCGACTCGGTCTTGTCCTTTTTGCGCGGAGTGGGAATTGAATCGTGTGGGCGTTTTGCCGAATTTGAGTATATGAACTCCGATAAAGTTATTGAACACTCTATGGCACTTGCCGAAAAACTAAACAAGCTATGAAACAAAAACCTATACAACCCATTTCGCTCGTACTGGTCGTCCACCAAGAAGCAGGGAGCATCAAAGAGGTTATCAAGGAGTTCCACGAGAAGGTACTTTCAAAAATCCCCGACTCCGAGTGCATTGTCTGCGAGGACGGTAGCACCGATGGTACCAAAGACATCCTAAGAAGTATCGAAGACACGTACCATCTCACGCTTGATATGCGCGAAGGTAAACGTGGCTACACGAACGCTATGCGAGATGGGCTCAAAGCTGCAAAAAACCCAATTATCTTTTTTAGCGACAGCGACGGACAGCACGACCCCGACGACTTCTGGAAAATGTATGAAAAGCTTCAGGATGCCGATATGGTGGTGGGGTGGAAGAAAGAGCGCAAAGACGCACTCTACCGTTTGGTGCTGACCTATGCATTCAATGCATTCATTGGTTGGTATTTCAACGTTCGGCTCCACGACAGCAACTGTGGCTTTAGACTGATGAAGCGAACACTCGTTGATTTTCTTCTGACCCAGGAATGGCGCCTGCAATACTGTAACAATGCCGAGCTTTCGGTAAAAGCAGTGTACGGAGGATTTACGGTGACCGAGGTGCCGGTGAGCCACTTCCCCCGAAGGTTCGGTATTTCAAGAGGACTACCCGTAAAGAAATTGCCGAAAATTATACTGCACATTCTTAAAAACCTTTTGCTCATCAAGAAAACGCTACCGAAGAAACTACCGAATTAGCGCGTGTCTGTGTAAAGTGAGTAGCCAAACTGCGGGGGCTCCACACGGTAGCCTTTGGAAAAGAACTCCGAAAGCCACTGGGGGGCTTCCTCTTCCGAAGGAATGACAATCACTTTCGGTCGTTTCTCTTTGAGCTTCTCCTGAAGCTCTTCAAGTGCACCGGGCATCCCAAGTTGTTGCGTTTCAAAGTACCTGCTTGGACTGTTGCGAGAGGCGAAGTAGTAAATCGGGCCGGTATGGAGACCGTAGGCATACACGGTGTCACCGGGCTTTGTCATGTCCTTCACGAGCAAACCAATGTCCCGAAACCCATCGCGAACGGAGCCTTTGAGAAACATTCTTACGGTCCCGTAGTAGGTAGTTTGAAAGAATACGAAGAAAACAATAAGTGCGCACACCATGAGCGCTCCCTGCGTTCCTTCCCTCTCGCCTTTCTCCTTGGTGTTCACTTCAGAGTGAAGCGCGGACAGGTTACTTCCCGAAGAAACACTTCTCAAGAAGAAGTCCACGACGACACCAAAGGCAATGGACCACGAGAGTGCCAGAAGCTTAAGGTGATGCGGGAAATAGGTCCCTTCAAGATTATAGGAAAGAAAATCTGAAATGACCCATACGAGAAGCGGGGTCGCAAAAAGTAATCCGGACTGCTTAATTTTCTTAAAGTACACACAGAGTAAGAAAACCGCGCCTGCGGGAAGAAACATCTCCGGAACAAAAAACTCCGTGAAAAAGCCTGACACCCGGTGAAGGAGCCCACCCGTGATGACACCAACATTACCCTTGAGAAAAAAGAGCCACGCGCCGTCAAGGTAGTCGCTGACCTGTCCGCCCTGAAGTAGATACGGAAGCAGAGACAGGAGCGTCGCCACACCAGCCCCAGAGAAGAAGACAGTGACCCCGGTAAGCGAACGCTTTCGGTCATACCTCGTTAAGAACGCGCCCGTAAAGAGAAGTGGGATGACACTTACGATGGCACTCTGACGGAATGCGACCGCAACTCCAAGGGAGAGTCCCGAAAGAAAAACAAAAAGTATATACCTCCTCATCGTCCTTCCGACAATCAGAAAATAAAACGCACCCATAACGAATAGGTTCATAAAGGTTTCCGTTTGCGCGTAGGAGCCGTCCACTGCGGGAAGTGGCATCAAGAGGAGAAATATCGTCATTCCCAAAAGAGCCGTTCGTTTATTCGCAATGCGTTTAAGTGCAAAGTACATACAGAGCGCCGTAAGTACGATAGCGAGAAGTGCGAGAAACCGGGGAAACCACACATTTTCCCCAAAGAGCGAATACGAAAGCGAGTACAGATAAAAAATACCCGGAGTCTTATTGTCCAAAATACCTGAATACGGAAGAAGCTCTCCCTTTGCAAACGCCCTTCCGATATACCCCCACCCACCTTCATCATTCCCGATGGGTACGTTTAGAAACGAGGTGAGTGAAAGAAGAACCACACCAAGCGTGACGAGACAAAATGGGTTCAGAAGAAACCGAACAGCTCTTTCTTTGCTGATGCATGAAAACATAGTCGGGTAGATAGGGAAATAGTGACGTTTGAATTACTTTTTTGTATAGATGGAAAAACCGTCGGTGAACGTGCTGTCCTTAGTGTAGCGCGCGTGGAGAAGTTGACGCTCCTCCGGTAAAAGACCTTCCTCCCCTGAAGCGGTGACGAGCGTGTCCGGTGCCCGGTCGCCAGAAAGATACAGAATGGGTGAGCCGAAGTTCCACAGTCCGTAGGTGGAAAGATACTGATACTTCTGAAACGCGGGGATGAAGCTTGCGACTTGGGGCACATTGATGACCCCGATGGTACCTTCGGGGTAGTTTGTATACAGGTACAGTATTGTTTTTTGTGTTTTCTCGGAAGCATAGAGGTCGGAAAATGCAAAGAGATGTACCGTCTGCACCGCGACCATACACACCAGCACTGCGATGGTAAGCGCGGAAGCAGAACCGAAGAGACGCACCTTCCCGGCAAACATACGAACGAGCGTGGGAAGCGCGACGAGAAACAAGATGAAGACCAAAAACTCTCCCGCAACAAAATAGCGAAGATACCCAAAGCTCTTTAAATACTGCAGGAGCACGAGAGGGAGATAGACGGACGAGAGAATGAATAGATCTTTATGTTTTGAAAGGAGCGTTCGTTCAAAGTAGAGTGCTACCAAGACCCCAGCAAGAAGCATCCACATATAGAGAAGTGTCGTTGACGAGAGGAGTGTCGGAAGATTGGCGGTGATATTTTGAATCGTGCTTCTTCCCGCCTCGGCGTAAGGATTTTTAAAATGGTTGAAGATAGCTTGGAACAGTCCATCGTGCGAAAGTTCAGTCACATAAATCGCACACCACGGCAGAAGTGCGAGCACCGCTCCCCCACCGAGCACAAAAAGCTCGCGGAGTTTCTTTTTCCACGTTTCGTTTCGCAGGAGCATCATCAGTGCAAAAGCCGGAATAAGGAACACATAGACGGAAGGTTTACACACTACGGCGAGGCCCAGGAGCGTTCCCGACCACAGCCACTTCTTACGTGCAAAGAGAAAGTACGCGCACAGGAAGAAAAGAAACCCGGGTATCTCCCCCATCACACTCCGCCCATTTCCGTAAAAGGGAGCGAAGCTCGCAATAAGGAGCGTACCGCCGTACGCAACAAAAGTGCCCCAAATCTCTCGTGCACTAAAGAAAAACAGCACCAGAAGCGCGCTCATCCAAAAAAGCATATAGATGCGCGCTTGCGCCAGTCCAAATCCGAACAGTTTAAAAAACCCCGCAAGCGGAACCGTGACAGGATACCCTGTGGAGCCGACGGTTGCCCCCTGTTCCGAAAACGTATTCGGAGCAACGACGAGGTCAAGTTTGCCGTAGTCGGCAAAATTGCGGGCGAGCTCCACGTTTATCGCCTCGTCATACCAGTATGCGGGTTTCGTGGTCAGCGTAGAAAACGAATAGATATTCACAAACAACAAAACTCCCACAAGAAAGACCCACTGAGGCTTAGCGCTTGATTTAGAAAGTGTTTGAAAATTGACCATTGAAAATTGAAAATTACTTTCAGAAGTTTATCTTTTCATCCACAATATAGTGCGGTCGCTTTTTCACCTCATCAAAAATCGCGCCGATATATTCGCCGAGCACACCGAGAAAAAGGAGCTGGAGTCCCCCAAAGACGGAGAGAAGTACAATCACCGTCGCCCACCCTTGCGGAAGGCTCTTACTTACGAAAGACTGTCCGACCACAAAAAGCGCGTACAAAAGCCCGACGCTCGCGACAATGAGCCCGACCACGATTGCCATCCTCAGTGGCTTTCGGCTGAAAGACACCACGCCGGAGAGTCCAAAGGTGATAAGCCGTGACAGAGAGTATTTACTCTTCCCTGCTTTCCGTGGGTTTGCGGAAAAACGAACTCCCGTTTGAGTGAAGCCAAGCCATGGAACAATCCCGCGCAAAAAAAGATTTCGTTCCCGGATATCCTTCCGAATAACGTCGACAACCTTCCGCGAAATAAGCCGGAAATCGGCAGCGTTGCTACTGATAGGGACATCGGAAATACGATTGAGAAACCAATAAAAGAGGTCCGAGCACCATCTTCGGATGAAGCCTTGGTCGGCAGTTTTCTCGCGAATGGTGTACACGACATCATTCCCCTTTTCAAATTCTGCGAGAAGTTTCGGGATAACGCTCGGCGGATGTTGTAGGTCCGAGTCCATCATAATAACAATATCGCTGTCGGCGTGGTCAATACCGGCGAGAAGTTGCATCTGATGTCCAAAACGCGACGAAAGCCAGAGCACCTGGAGACGCGTGTCTCCCTCGGCAAGTCCTTTTACAATCGGGAGTGTCCGGTCGCTTCCACGACCAATGACAAAGAGCATACGGGATGTGTATCCCGTAAGTTTCTGAAGCTCTGCCTTCAGTTCACAATAAAAATCCGCAATAACCTCTTCTTCGTTGTAAACCGGAGCGATGACCGTGAGTGTTTTCATAGTGATGAAATTTTGGAAATGTCCGCGACTATCTTGCGTACCGCTATCTTCCCCGGAGTGCTGTGGGCAGTTTCCTTTACGATAGCGAGAGAAAGCCCTTCTGCGGTAAGCATTGAGGATACTCTGTCACGAAGCGGAGTGCTTTTACCGCTCCCTACGTTGTAAATCTCCCCCTTCTTGCCCTTTTCCAGAACCACGGAATAGTACTTGATTGCCTCGTTAATATCAATATAGTCGCGTTCAATGGAAAGGTCACCCGTCTCCATACGTTGTATCTTGCCCTGTTTGTACCGTTCAATCTCACGCTCCATTTTACCACTAAGCAGTCTTTCCGATATGCCCTTTCCATACAGGTTAAATGGCCTGACCATAACAATATCCATACCATACAGCCGGACATAGACCCCCATTAAGGTCGTCTGATATACCTTCATGAGCCCGTAGATTGAAACCGGCAGAAGTGGATGCTCTTCGGTAACAGCTTTGTCTTCCGAAAGAGGGAACCCATATTCCGCGGAGCTTCCTACGAGGAGTATCCTGGTTTGTAGGTTCGCAGTGCGAACCGCATTGAGTATATTTCTGGTTGTGACCACATTTGATGCGTAGTCAATATCGTATTCATTCGTATAGCTCCCAACCAAATGATAAATCGCGTGGGGACGGACGGTGTTAATGAGTGAGGTTACTTCGGGAGCTACCGAAAGGTCACACACCGAAAAGCGTGGGTCAGGCACACTCGGAGCGCTGTGGTCCGCAAGAAAGAGTTCGGAGGACGTGCCCAAAGAGAGAAACGGCACCAAGTATCTTCCGGTAAAACCGTTTGCGCCAGTTATAAGAATTCTTTTTTTCTCGGTCATCTCTATGATTGCATTAACAAAAGAAGGTTCTACACGCTGTACTAAGCCATTCCTTATTCACTTATTCCGAGAAACGGAAAACCAGCCTTGCGTACTCTACTATAGACCGTTTAGCGGGAGGGTTCAATGGAGCTCGCGCAGTCTTTGAAGGATAGTTTTCACCCGCATATCCCAGGTAAACTGCTCTACTTTCCTTCGGGCGTTTTGTGACAATCTCTCTCCAAGCTCCGGGTCTTGCAAAAGCCCTCGCACTTTGTCCGCAAGGTCCTGCGCATCGCTCGGGTCAAAAAAGACCACCTCGTCTTCTCCCACAACCTCACGAAGCGAAGGGAGGTCGGAAGCCACGATGGGCCTCCCTGACGCCATGTACTCAAACAGTTTGAGCGGAGAGGTGTAACGCTCCGAAACACTGGTCCCCGTTTTGTTGGGAATCACCAGTACGTCCGCGGTTTTAAGATAGAGGGGGATACTCTGTGGAGGCTGGTATCCGAGAAAAAGCGTGTTCACCCTTCCCCACGTTGCCTTGGCTTCGGCTACCTCCTTTTCATTTCCGCCAATCAGTACACACAAACAGTCCTCCCCAAACTCCTTCGTAGCTTCAAGGAGTGTGTCCACCCCTTTCCAGTTGTAAAGAAAAAAACTGCCGGCGTAGAGTACGATTTTTTTATCCAAAGGTAAATGCAGACGCTCTCGCGCAGACATTTTTGAAAGTGGAAGAGCAAACTGTATAAGGTCAACGGCGTCGGGCGCGACAACAATCCGCGCGCCTTGTACACCGAGCCTCACCAGTCCCGCCTTGATAAAACTTGTGAGTACGATATGTGCTTGTGCCTTTCGGTAGATGTAACGTCGCAATAGGCCGAGCGACTCCGAGAGAGTATGTGTCTCCAGCACAAAACGAGAGAAGAAAAGCGAGGCCCCTTCCTCGCGCGTGTAAATAACTCCCTTCTTCCCAAACGTGTAGATACGTGCCACGAGAAGGAAGCTTCCGAGCGCAAGCAAAAACCCAACCCGTCCAAACTGAATAGCATCAAGAAACGGAAGCTGGGTGAGGGTAAAGTTCTTCTCTACAGCATAGTACGCAAACGGGTCACCCGTGAGTGGGTTCCTTCGGCGAGGTACGATAAGCTCCACCCTTGCTCCCGTCCGCGCAAAAGCTTCGCAGGACTTCATAATCTGCATGCCGTGTGCCTTCTCCGTAGGGAGGCGTACATGCGCAATGTAGAAGATTTTTTTAGTCTCCATAAATGATAGACGCGTACGGACTAGTGTCTCGGTCAAATACCCGAGCAAGGAAGCGGTCAAGACGTAGGTACTCATCATAGACCACTCGCGCGTCCTGCTCAATTCGCCGTACATCGGAAGCAGACGCCCTGGTCACAAACTCCCGCACCTTTTGGGGAAACACAGCGAGGTCGCGCCACGATACGCGAAGCATCACCTTGTCGTAGTCTATAATTTCTTCAAGTGGAAGCACGCAGTCGGTATCCACAAAAAGCGGAATGCGTGACGCGGAAAGAGCTTCATAAAATCGTTGAGAAGCATTGGCATCTCCGCGCGCACACAGAGCAAAATCATTGTTGCGCAAATTCTCCACGTAAGTATTTCGCACCTCATCCGCATTGAACGAACCCGACTTTTGATGGAGGGAGTAAAATCGCCTGACCACAATGTCGCAGTTAAGTTTCGACCGTTTGAGTATCGCCAGCGCTTTTTTCCTCCAAAAAATCCCGCGCTGGTGAACAAGAGGATTCAGATCAAAACGCAAAAGGAGCGAGAGAAATGAGAGGCTCCATTTAACTCGTGCGCGAATATACCTCGTAAGCGTTCCGAAATCGGACTGCCCGCAATAGCCAATACTTGGCTCCCCTTTCAATTCCTTCGGACCAATAGAGTACCTTGTGCCTAAATCTTCCACAAAGTACGGCATCAGTAGTTCATTCGGCTGTTTGTGATGACGATACACCGACACACGGAAAAGTATCGCATGTGTGGGAAGCTCCGGTATGCGGTCCACATAGTCGGTGTAGTCAAAAAGAAGCACTTTCTTTCCCGCCTTCTTCGCCTTCTCGTAAATCGAGGAAAGATAGGCGGGGTATTGGTCCACGACATCAAAATACTCATAGGGAACCGCGAAGAAATCCGCTTCCTCCTGTGTTGGAGCTACCTCAAAAAAGGGCGTCTCGTACTGCGCTAAGATTCCACGCAAAAACAGACGCTTCGCCGAAATCTCAAACCTGAAATTCGGCCAGAAGACAAGCGACATCTGTAGCTCCGGAGCACCCTCTTTTTCAATGTAGACTTTGGTCATAGTGTTTACGTTGTCTAACTATAACTCGCTTCAACCCGCTTTTGTAGCATGCACACATTACGGTGGGTGAGATAGTTGTCTTCACCAAGGACTGTCCTATGTATACTCGAGCATGAAAAAGCCCCGCGTTCGGAAACGCGGGGCGGAAGGACTAAGTTCAAAGGGATTGAAAGTCCCGAGATACTTAGTTTTGAGAGCTAACTTGCGACACGAGCAGCCACCAAGTCGTCAGCAGAGAGCTTGCAGTGCGAGACCAGATCGTGGCCGTCGACATACCGACCGTTGCCGCTATTGAGCCCAACGTAGAACACGTTGCGGTAGCCGTACGCAGAAATCGGACTGTGAGCGACCCGAATCCACTCGCCGAGCTTTTGTTCCGTGTGTTCGACGCGAATGGCGAAAGCATCATCGGAGATGCAGGGCACAAGACCAAACTTTTTGATGTGTTCGAAACCTTTTTTGCCGAAGAATTCGGTTTCAGCCCAGCCGGTAACACCGAGACTCTCGCAGGTGAAGACGCGAATGAGTGCGTCCTCTTTCGGACCGCCGACGAAGTCATTGGTGTTATTCGTCATCGCCTCGGCATAGTTTGAGACAAAGAAGGTTTGCCGCGTCCGCGCCACGAGGGTTTTGGCATCGGCCCCGTCCTTTTTGATACGGAATTCGTATTGGTGCTGAGGGGTGTGCAGTTGGGACGGTGTAGCCTCATCGGTCTTGAGACTGTCCAAGAACCGGGAGAATCGACCGTCATCGTGTGCCTTTTGCCACTTCGCGCGACCGACACCTTTGTCATTGGCCATGTCACGGATGGCATCACCTTGGTTGCTGGTAACAGGCAGTATTTTGCCCATAACTTTCCTTTCTTTCTTGTCCACCTAAAGCGACGATTATCGCCACTAAAAGCAGACAGTTGTTTAATGTGTAGCGAATTCGTTCCGCCACAGCTCCGACCCTCGCCCTGCGGGCGTCGGAGCTGTGGCGAAAAGCCTCTTTACAATGAACAATGTGAGGTTACTTATATACTAAAACCAATATTTCGTCAATAGCCCCGGGTAATGTGCACACATATATGGCGGTTTCTCCTAGAATGGAGAAATGAGCATAGATATGGCTAAATTAACGAGTTACGTTAAACTTCTTTGCCCACACTTGGAGCGACAGTATCGCCCAGAGTTCGGTAAGGTGGTACGCGCCCGAAAGATGTGCTTCAAGTCGCGCTTGCACCTCGTCCCAGTTGAAGAGCTCCTTCGTGGCATCGGCATAGTTCGGCGAGAGTATTTCACGAGCGACCATCGCCATCTCGGGGTACCGTAGCCACTTCGCTCCAGGAGAAAACCATCCACGTTTTGGCTGGCGAAGAAGCTCATCGGGAAGTCTTCCTTTAAACGCCTCCTTGAGAATAATTTTTGTACGGAAGAGAGATACCTTGTGCTCGCGCGGAATGGTATCGGCAAAGTCTACCAGCGGAAGATGCAGGAGCGGAACACGGTATTCAAGTCCCGCGGACATTGCCGTCTTGTCGCTTCGCATCAGTGATTCGTCGGGAAGCCAGCTTTCTCGGTCGGCGCGCATAAACTCGGTTTCGGCATCACTACTCTGCCCTTCATCCCGCGCACTAAAAAACCGCTCCGCAAAAAAAGTGTTCGCACGGTCTCCGCGGTATGCCTGTGGCTTTAAAAGTGACCGCAGCTTTTCTTCCTTGAGAAAATGAAAACGGGCGAAGCGCTCAATTCCGGGTAGCGTGTCCAGTTTACCGAGTGACGAAACGAGGCTGTCCAAACCGCTTCGTAGTACGCTCGGAAGCGTCCTGTAGTATGACGAGAGAAGTGAAAGCCGATACCGCTCGTACCCACCGAAGAGTTCATCACCGCCATCACCCCCAAGTACGACCGCAACGCGCGTTTTCGCAAAGCGCGCGAGCTTCATCATAGGAATAACCGTCGCGTTTGAGATAGGCTCATCAAGGTGCACCACTGCCTCTTCAAAGAGCGGTAGGATTTCGTGTGGAGAAATCCGCACTTCGTGATGGGTTGCACCGAAGTGCTTTGCGGTCTTTCGGGCAAGGAGAAAGTCCGCGTTAAACTTTTCCTCCTGTTCGCCTTCCCGCAGGTCAAACCCAACAGAGAATGTTTCAACTTTTCCTTGCGCCTCGGTCATTGATTCAAGCACCGCGCTTGAATCCACTCCTCCGGAAAGATAGAGACCAACAGGTCGGTCGGAGACAAGTTGCGCCTTTACGCTCTCGTGCACCTTGTTCAAGAGTTCCTTTGCCAGTGTATGTCGTGGCGCTTTGGAAAGTGCGGGTGTAGTAGGAACCGAGTAGCGAGCAAACTCAACCTTTCCGTCTTTGTAGCGGAGAAGCTCGCCGGGGAGGAGTTTTTTAATGCCAGCAAACATAGTAAGCGGAGACGGCACATAGTTTGCCCGAAGGTAAGAGTCGAGCGCCAAGGGTTCAATACGACGAGGTACGTCTGGATTTTCAAGAATCGCTTTAATTTCGGAAGTGAACATAAGACGTGACCCCTGCGCGTGGTAGTACAGTGGTTTTACCCCCATAGGGTCGCGAACCAAACGAAGTGTCTTCTGCGCTTCGTCCCACAGAGCAAACGCAAAGATACCCTGGAAACGCTTGAAGGCGTCTTCACCCCACTTCTCAAAGCTCGCAAGAATTACTTCCGTATCACTTCCGCTTTTGAAGAGGTAGTCGGGGAGCTCGGCCCGAAGCTCCTTATAGTTATAAATCTCGCCGTTAAAGGTAATGACAAAGCGCCCATCACGACTCTTCATCGGCTGTGCTCCCGCCTCGGAGAGGTCAATGATGGAAAGTCGGTTGTGACCGAGGGAAATACCCTGTGCAACAAAAATGCCCGTACCGTCGGGTCCGCGATGCGCGGTAACCCTGTTCATGCGCAAAATAAGCGCCTCGTCACTCCATGTAAATCCGTTGATAGAACACATAATTGATTTTGTGCATTTCTATTCCTCCTTTCTTAAAGCCCGCCCGTACGAACGTACGTTCGAGCGGGGAGGTGCCGAGGTCTTCCGAGGCGGAGGATATCTCCCCTACTAAGGGGAGCACTGCCGTCCTCGGCAGGAGGGGTGTGACATCCCTCCCCCTACGGGGCACTCCCTTTAGGAAAATCCTGTAGTCGTAGACTAGGAGAATAAGAACGCCATACCTCTCTAACTCTTCTCAACGACAAAGTTGTACGCCAACGGAAATTGCGCCGAAAAGTCTCGTGCGGGTTTGAGAGCCTGCAAAGCACCGTCCAGCGCCCACACTATCGGAAGAAAGAGAGCGTGCAAGACGTGGGGGATAAGTGAATCAAGTTGTTCATACCCCGCAAGGAACGGTCCTCGTCCGATTGGCTCTATCGTGCGTATCGTAAAACCACTTTTGGTAAAAAGCTGTGTTAGTGCCTCCTTCGTCAGTCGCACAAAATCCGATGGGTCGGGGTGTACATTCACGAGAAACGGGATTGAACCGATAAGCGTGCCTCCGGGACGAAGCAATCGTCTTATTTCTCTAAGCGGAGCCTCATGCTCCGAGAGATGTTCAAGAACATTAAAAAGAAAGATGTGGTCAACCGACGAATCGGGAAGCGGAACCTTCTCTTTCGTAATATCCAGCACAAAGTCGGTTCCGGGACGGGAGATAATATCCGCTGTTTTAATAACCGCGCCTGAAGCTATCGGTAAAAATCGGTAGTGACTTCCCTTTCCTCCTCCACCACCGATATCAAGAATGGTGCCCGAGAGTTCAGGAGTATCGCGCCAAAAAAGATTGGTGAATGTTCGTCCAATAGACTTCCCCGATACAGCCTCGACGAGTACCGCACCGAGCGTAGGTTTTTTGGTGGATATGTTAGGCATAAAATAGTTGTATTTTCTTGATGAGCCTGTCTAGACTGTGCTGTTCACTGACATAGCGCCGTCCTATCTCGTTTACCCCGAGTCTTTTTGCGTGAAAAGCCTGCATGATTTTCTCGGCTAGGTCGTGCGCATCACCCTTTCTAAACATCCACACACCCGGAGTATCTTTAAACGCCTCACTGGAACTAAACACGGGAAGTCCGGAGGAAAGTGCTTCAAGCACCGCCTTATCTATGCTACCAGTTTTACTCGCGTGTACAAAGACCGTAAACGGATGCCCTGACGCAAACACGGCCCCATAGGCGAGACCCGCAAACTGCACTTCCGGCGCACGCTTTTGAAGAGTATCCCGATACACGATGTCCTCCTTCGTTATGGGCTCTCCCACAAGCGAGAGTGTCGTGCTTGGAATCGCGGTGTGAAGTTCCTTAAACGCGGAAATAATGGTCTCCAAGTCTTTCACCGGTGCAATGCGCCCCACCGTAACCAGGTGAAGTGCATCCGTACGCGCGGGACTTCCGGAAAAAAGCCCGGTAGGAATACCATGCCCCACCACCTCTACCCTCTTACTCTTCAGACGGCAACTGGACACTGACGCAGTAAAAATCTTAGTAACAAACAAACTCGCCAAACGAAGCCGTAGCGAAACCTGTTTGTGCACATACCACAAGATACTTTTTTTACCCGCGAGAACAGGAAAAAAGTGCGCGCCCAGCACATATTCGGGACACATATGAAAGAAGATACCCTCTACGTCCGGCAAGAGGCGGAAGAGTAGCTCTTGATACCGAATAAACCGCGCGAAACGCGAAGCCCCCTTTTCCTTCCCCAGTGAAAAGACCTGCACCTTATCTCCTAGGTCATGTGGACCCACTTCATTTGCAATAACGACCACATCTGCATACTCTGAAAACTTCTTAATCCAATGGATAAAAAATCCAAGATTTCGGTCGGTGTCGTCCACTTTTTGGGTGACAATAAGAAGTTTCATTTCTGTGCCGTGCTTTTAAAGATAACGTAACGGGAGATGAAAAAACTTTCAAACGCAAGAAGTCCCGAAGCGAGAAATTGCGCGCCGAGATACCACACCCCCATAACATCAACAAAGAGATACATAAGAGCGGTATTGAGACCTAGGTTTACCAGCGCTACCAAAAAATAGATCGCCGCCTGCACGTGCACTTTGTCCGTCGTGTTATCCTGAAATGTCCAGAACTTCTGAAGGGTAAAGCTCACAAAAAACGTGAGGACAAAAGCGAGAATAGCCGACGTAAGATAGTGAATGAGCAGTACATCGGTAAAGAAATATAATAGGCCAAGATCGAGGACCAATGCGGTCCCGCCCGAGATAAGGTACCGCAAAAGACGCGCGCGTTTACGAAATGCCGGAGCATACCTCGGCACAACCTTGTCAGCGAGCCGAAAGCACTTTTCTTCCCACTGCCGAAGTAAGCGAATCATGATGTGGTCTTTTTGCCGGCCTTAGCCTTCGGTGCCGGACCATAGACTCCGAGAAGGAGGTCCAGGTCTTTTCCGCTGGTACGCAGAAGGTCGTTGTTTTTGTCACGAAGTGCTTCAAGTACCTTCACCCCGTGCGGGTCGGAAAGTGCCTGCGTATAGAGCGTGGAAAATGCGGCGAAGTCTTTGATAAAACAATGCCCTCCGGCACCACGGCCGACTTTACCTGGAGTGTGACCACTCGGATGTATCGGCTCCATATGGGAAGCTCCTATACGAGGGTCAGCCGACACAGCGTCCCGTACGTTCTCGAAGTTTGCGCCCGTCGCGCCTGCAAGGTCGTACAGAAGGTTGGCGAAGATAACCTTAAAATACAAAAAGCAGTTGCTTCCGTATTTGACGAGCTCCGCGTCTCGCACATGCATAATTCGCTCAAACGGCGCCTTGGGAAGCACCGAGAGTATTTGCTTCGCTCGCGCGCGATAGTCCGCAGTATCCACAGGAATCCCGACGATATTTCGATTCGGATGTGCCGCATCTTCTGCAGCGGTCTTTTCGCGTAGGAACTCCGGCGAGTGCATCACAAAGATACCAGGGTATTCTTTCTGTAACCCTTCGGTTGTTCCGGGAAGGATGGTAGATTTTATGACTGCCGTCTTTCCTTTTCCTACAAGCGAAAGCACGCTCGCAACAATAGAATAATCAAAACCTTCGGGAGTGGAGGGTGTCGGTACCGCAATAAAGACAATGTCACACTCTTTTATTTTCTCCTTGTTTCCTCGATACGGCTCTTCCATAGCGTAGCGTACGACACGGTATCCTCGGTGCTCAAAATCATCGGCATAGTTCTTGCCGATGAAACCTTGCCCGATGAATCCGATAAGAGGCTTTGTTTTTGTAGCTGTCTTTTTCATCTTTTTCTTTACTTTCTTGGTAAGTGGAAAAGCTTCTCCTCCCCTCCTTTCCAAGGAGGGGATTGAGGGGTGATGGTGATATAGAGTGGCCCATATTGTAACTCGAAACCAAGTCATTCTAAGTGTTGACTAATTCCAATATGTATGCTATTTTGCTTTTGGATAGTCATCATCACGAGCTCGTTGGATACGAGAATGTTTTTGATGCATTGACAAGTCTAATGAAAGACGAAAAATTATGAAACCAATAACAGTTGTTAGGATAGTGCTTGTGCAGGCATTTCTCGCCCTAATTGCACTCTTAGGTGCGTTGGTCGTGGTGTGTGCACCTGAAGAAAGGTCCCTGGAGGCGTCGGGGTTGCGGGTTTGGCCCGTGTGGAGCACTCTTTTTCTCGGCCTGACGGGTGCAGAGGTCTTTCTGTTTATCTGCGCCGTGTTTTACACATTTGTCTGGGGGCCACTTTTTAACCTTCGAGACGAAAACGGAAATATAATCTGGCGTTGAATGAAAATCTTTCTTCCACTCATGGTAGTTGCAGCTCTCTTGATTTTGCAAAGGCACTACGCAAATCATTGCGACGCCATGCTGGCGGCGGCTCGCTACGCATGCACAGGCGATGAAAATGACAACACGAAATACCGACGACTCTTTTGGCGGAGCTGGTGGTGGTTCGTCGCTTTCTTTATTGAAGTAGCGGCTACGATAGCCGTATACTACCGTCTCGGGTAAAAACACCTACCCCACATCAAAACTTCATGCGCGACCGCACCCCGGTCGCGTTTTTCTTTTGTTTCCTATCTTTCCCAAAACCACCTACCCCATTTAGCAATAACATGCTATAGCATGTTATTGCTTAAGTTCACACCTCAAGAAAATAGGTACGGCCGTATCTATTTTCTATTTATGATTTTTTGCCATTCTTCGACCTGTTTTTGTATATGTTCCTCTTGGCTGGGTAGCTTCTTGAAAGCCTGGAATGCCGCTTCTCCGAGCCGTTCCCGAAGCTCCGGTTTGTCCAACAAATCCTTCATCGCACGCAGGAGCTCCTCTTCATCACCCACCGGAATAATAAGTCCACTTTCTTCGTTGACGATAACTTCCTGCGCGAGACCCACGTCGGTCATAATGAGGGGAAGATGATATGCCGCCGCTTCTAGTACCACTCTCCCCCACCCCTCATAATCCGAGGTCAGCAAAAACGCATCGGCTTCTTCATAGTACTTCCCCACCTCTTTCTGCTCCCCTTCAAAAATGATTTTATCTTCCAACTTCAAACTTACAACTTCAAACTTCAAACTATCCAAAAGCGGTCCATCTCCCACAATCCTCAGTCGCACATGCGGCACCTTTTCTACTAGCTTCGCAAACGCTCGAATCTGCAATCCGATATTCTTTACGGGCACGAGTCGCCCTAAGGTGAGAAAGGTGAACGGATACGGAACGGTCTTACGCTTAGCAGAGTGCGTCGGTGTTTCTATTTGCGTATACACAGGCAAAACATAGATTTTACCTGCTAACTTAGAACTTAAAACTTCCAACTCTTTTCGTAGTCTTTCGCTTACCACTCGTATTTTCGTGGCGTTTGAAAGTACAAAGCTTGCAAGACGCGCTCGTCCGCCCACCCGTTTCTCAAACCCGTGAATCTGCACCTCAACCGGCACGGAAAATTTCTTTCCAAGCTCTACCGCAAGAAACCCGAGAAAATACGCGTCCTGAACCGTAATTAGGTCAAACCTCTTTTCTGCCCCCCCTCCTGCCTGAGGAGGGGTGCCGAGTCCGCGAGGCGGGGTGGTGGGAGCAAGCAATGTCTGCCCCATTCTCCACATCTTCCATAGCTGTAAAATCTTATTCCCCCCAACCGCATATACGGTGAGGTGTTCCGAAAGCTTTTGCACTCCATCTTTCCCTGCCGGTACCAGTACGGTTATTTCCCCCACCTTTTCAGCGAGCGCCAAAAGCCGTGCCTGCACAGCAGAACCCTTTTCCAAAATCGCCTTGTCCAGGCTTAGCATCAAAATACGCATCGTCTAACTATAACTCGCTTCAACCTGCTTTTGTAGCACGTGGGTATTTCCGTGCTGTAGCAACCCGAGATACGATGCTGTTCTCTCTTTTGATGGCTTCTCCTCCAGTCGCTTGAACATTCTTCGCTTCGTACTCGTCCGTAAAACCCGATGGTCAGAAAAATGCACCCGGCCGAGAAAATCCACACCTGCTGAAAACGTCTTGATACTCACTTTATCCGGATGAAGCTTCAGCTTTAATTTCTCTTCCAGAAATGTTTCAATTTCTGTCAAAATCTCAAAGAGCCACTCCCTGTCTCTATTCAAAATAACAAAATCATCCGCGTAACGAATGTAGTATTCCGCTTTGAGTGTGTGCTTTACAAATTGGTCAAACTCGTTCATATACACGTTCACCAACAGCTGTGAGGTGAGATTACCAAGTGGCATCCCCTTCCCAACACTCGTACTTTGAAAACTTTGCGTCACTTGCTGGATAAGCCAGAGGGTATCTTGGTTTGTGATATATCTTTGCATAGTGTTGATGAGGATTCTTTGGTCAATGGAAGCGAAAAATCTGCGGACGTCACACTTCAGGACCCACAACGTTTCCGTATGGTTTCGGCTTACCTTATACGCAAAATCTCTAAACCGTTTCAACGCCTTATGTGTCCCTCGAAGCTTGCGACATGAATACGAGTCATAAATAAAAGTCTGGTCGAAGAATGAGTAGAGCTGACGATATATCGCATGGTGAAGAAACCTGTCTTTTACCGTTGCTTTGTGAATATTTCTCGGCTTCGGGTCGGAAATATTGAATGCGTGGTACCCGCCGTGAATGTAGGTCTTATCCTTTAAATCTTGATGAAGCGCCAGAACATTGTCCGACAGCCTATACTGAAATTCCTGCACGTCTTTCTTTCCGCGCTTCCCTTTCAGAAACTCTTTCCACGCTCCAAGCAAATTTTCTACGGAAATGATAGTGTTGTACATTATGATTGAAACAAAAACCAACTTATCAAGCCCCCCCCCCAACGGCTTATCCCTATTGTTCTAAAATTAAAAGACACCTATAACCTTTGGCAGGAATACCTGCAACATTTTCCGAAAGCAAATCGTTTCACCATCGGCTCGAAAATTGATGTTCTCTTTCTTGAGGCGATAGAATATGCATTTCTTGCAAGCTATACCCACACAACCGAAAAACAACTGCTACTAAACAAAAGTATTTCAAAGGTTGATTTGATTAAACTGCTTTTGCAACTGGCCTGGGAAATCAAGGCACTCGATAACAAGAAGTACGCCGTCCTTGCCGAAAAATTTGCGGAAATTGGAAAGATGCTCGGTGGTTGGAAACGGCAACTCTTAAGCAAAACTCTCCCGACGATACCGTCGGGAGAGAAACACTGATAGTGGCGCACCGCAAGGAAGCGGTAGTTGGCATTCCAGTCGTCATCCGAGTTGTTGAGGTCAAGGTTGCGGTCGTCGTCCGCGTTGAGTTCGAGCACGCTCCGATAGCCGTTCACCTGGGTGTCGGAGCCTTGTGCGAAAAGCCGTCTGTGCCACTGTCCCCCGATGGCTTCGCAGGGACTGTATCGTATTCGTGACCTTACTCTATCACATAGCTTTTCGCACCAACTGTCTCTGATTTTTTAAGTCAATCCTTGAAACACCCTCCGGAAAGCCTTGACCGTCCGGACTCTCGTTCCAAGGGTTGCGGACAAATTACCTAAAGCCTTGACCTTAGATTTTTCATTTGTCGTTCACAGTATATATAAAAATAAAACCTCGCGCGACACAACTTTGTGTACAACGCGAGGTTCGAACCAAGTGCCCAAGATTCCAAGGGGCAAAGCGCAGGCTTGCCGAGAATCAAGCGACCGAGGTCTTAGGGACAGGGCGCACCGCAAGGAAGCGGTAGAGGGCATTCCAGCCGTCATCCGAGTAGTAGAGGCCAAGGTAGCGGCCGCCGTCCGCGAGGAGCGCGAGCACGCTCCGAAAGCCGCGCACCCGGGTGCCGGAGCCCAAACCAATAATCGGGTTCTTTCTCTGCTCATCGGGGAATTGCGCTCCGTAAGCCAAGGTGTGTTCGGTCCTAGCTGGCTTCCAAGGATTAGTCGGGTCGTCGACCTGGATAGCTTTCACCGCGTCTTCGGAGGAAATATCACGACCGAAGTCAAAGAGTTTGCACTCAAACTCCGCGACGCCAGTACCCACGATCGGGAACCGTTCGGCAGTGATGTCCTTGTTCCAGTTTTTGCCATCCTTGCCGTAGTGACCGGCGGCGACCATCTGCTCAAGGGTTTGACCGTAATCCACCGTCAGAATGCCGGTGTGGGCAGTGAGGGAGGCGAGCGGAGCTGGAAGAGCTCCCACAGTTTCAGCATGGAGCGAATCCATGCCATAGAACTTGCGGACATCATCGCGCGCGGGTAAGGTCCCATTCATGATGGCCTGCACCAAGTCGGTGATGGCTCCATCGTGAAGTGCTTTGAGATGTTCCGATGTCGGATTTTGCTGTCCGATCAGCGTCAGGGTATGTGTGGCCTGATTCCACGTTCCGTCATTGCTCATAGGTATTTCCTATTCTGCACTATCCCTAGCGATAGTTTGATTTGTTGTAGGTAAGGCTGATTCTCGTCGCCATAGCCAGAAATCCCTCATAAAATTGAGGAACTTTTAGCTATGGCGAAAAGCCCCTTTCAATGAACAATTTGAGGTTACTTATACACTAAAATCAATATCTAGTCAATAGCCACACCGCTAGCCAGTGCACGGGTAAGGATTTCGTCTGCAATTTGCTCGTAGCTGTGGGTGAAAGTAAACGCCTTTATTTTTGCGCACTGTGCCTCGTAATTGCGCTCATCCGACAGCCATTCAATTTTCTCCGCGATGTCGCTCACGTCTGCAGGGTCCACGAAGAGTCCAATGTCTTTGAGCTTTTCATAGAGTCCCGTCTCGCGGGTAAGAATGAATGGCTTGCCAAAACGAATGGCGTCAAGAACGGTGTTGGGGGAAATATCTCCGAGCGAAGCAAGGATAACGGCGTAACTAGACTCAATATCCATCAGAAACTTCCCGTGACTTCCGGTTTGAAGCTGAAGAGAAACCGGCAGACCTTTTTTCTGCACCATTGCAAACGCTTTCTGCACACGCGGTATGTTTTTCCACTTCAGTGGACGCGTCCCGCCTACAAAAATCCTATTCTCCCTTTGTAAAGGGAGCACTGCCTGCCCCTCCTGCCTGAGGAGGGGTGTCGAGTCCCCGAGACGGGGTGGTGGGAGCGGCAGGAGGGATTTTTCTCTTTGACCAAAATAATTTTCCACAATGAAACACTTCTTCAGCTTAAGGATGTATGGCTTCTCAAAAATATCTCGTTGCCACGCGGTGCTGAAGATGACGGCATCGGCATATCGAAATATAAAACGAACAAGTGCGAATATAACTCGTTCTTTCCTATTCAACTTCCTTAATCTTGGCGTGTTTCGTACTTTCGTACCTTGTTCGTAGTTCGTATTGTTGTAAAAATCTTTGAGCAAAACCAAATCCCCTGTTCGTTCCACATACTGCTCCCACAGGAAGTCCCCACCGGTTCGAATGACCAGTTTCTTGCCGAAGAGTTTACAGGCAAGCAGTGCGGGAAGTGCTGCACTGAACGTATCGGGAGAGAACACAAAATTAACTCCCCAAAGCGAAAATAGTACGCGAAAAAAATAATAGAGATGTCTAATCCCTGTCGGTAGTTTCCGCTCAAATCTAAACGCAAGCACCTTTACCTGGTGCCCCTCTTTTTTCCATGCCTCCTCCACACCCCGCGCGTACTGCGCCGGCCCGCCGATGTCGGGTGGGTATATGCCTGTAGCTATAAGGATTTTCATACGGTAATCATACAACAAAAAAGAAGGGCTATCCGTTAGGACAGCCCTTGTCTGCAACAATTCATATCACTATCGTCGTGCCGACGACTTTGCCCTCAAAGAACGGGAGAATGTCCTGGAAGCCGATAATTCCCGCCCGGATTCCTTTCCGCGCGCAAATAGATGCCTGGTTCACTTTAGAACAGATGCCTCCGGTGCCGTTCTGTGATGAGCCAGAGTTCTTTTTGGTGCGCCGATACCGCTGTTTTCCGCTGACAGAAGAGAGAAGCTCGGCGTGCTCATCTCTATCCGGATTTGCGTTGTACACACCACCTTTCGCTGTCACAAACACAATCGCGTACACATCCACCAAACATGCGATAATCCGCGCGAGCCGGTCGTTGTCACCAAGCCCTTTTTTCATTTTCGCTATCTCCACGCCCGAGACAATGTCGTTTTCGTTAACAAGTGGAATAATAAATGAGTCAAAGGCGAGACGACGAAGGGCGGACCGAATACTTTCCTTCTCTCCACGAAGACGGAGGTTCCCATAGGTGAGGTAACACTGCGCTACATCCATTCCGCAAAGTGCGAGCGCCTCTCCCCACTGGTTTAGGAGATGTCTCGCGCCGATGCTGGCGCGAATACGTTTAGGGTAATTTTCAGAGTTTCCACCGAGTACCGAAACGCGGATACCTCCAACACTTACGCCACCGGAGGACACCAAGATGACCCCATAGCCACGTTTTTTAAGCTGTGCGACTTGCCGTGCGATGACGATGAAGGCAAGAACGTCCTTGAGAACATCCGTGCCAACCTTGATAACAATGATTTCTTGAATAGTCATATATTTATGTGTAAAAGAGCCAAGGAAAGAACGATTGCGGCAGAACACTCGTTCTGAAGTCGAAGCATCACACGGTGACGCACCGACACCAATACGATTCCTAAAGGTCAGCTTTTATTTACGGCCGTAAATAAAAGCTGACCCTAGAATTTTTCGACAAAAAACCGCCCCCGTAATCGGGGCGGTTTTCTAAGTGTAAAGTACGAAGAAAGGACCAACCCGATTAGAGGGCGGTTGTCGGCGGGACCACGTTTACTGTCTGAAACTTCTGCATATTCATAGGCTATAGGACTTGCTCCCTTTTTGCAACATTATCTTATTCCTGCTTTAACCTTTAGACGTAGCACCGTGTCTTCAAGCCGTTCAATACGATTGAGGTGGTCTTGCAAGAGTAGATTTTCAATCCGGTCCAACCTTTTGTTAATTCCCGTCTCAAGCCCATCAATGCGAGCTTCCATACTCTCAAAACGCTTATCAACGCCCCTAAATCCATTGGCGGTAATAACGGCGAGGTCTTCAATTGTCATCTTCTTTGTCATGGTCTCTATAGTATACCTCCAGTGAATTACATTTCAAATACTTTCTTCATTTTATTCGCAACCTCCTCCCACCCATACTTCTCCCTGACCATTTTGGAGGCGTTTGCGGTGACGCGGGTACGGAGTTCACTATCCGACAAAAGCTTTTGTACCTTTTCGGCAATACTCTTAGGATTCTGTACTTCGCAAAAAAACCCTGTTTCGCCGTCCGTGAGGAAATCCGGAATACCTCCCACAGGAGTAGCAACGACCGGAAGTCCTGAAGCCATTGCCTCAAGAAATGAAATACCCAAGCCTTCGGAGAGTGACGGACGACAAAAGACGTCCACAACGTGAAGATAGTTTGGCAACTGTTCGTTTGGTACAAACCCCACAAACCGAATACGGTTTGAAAGTTTTAAGCTAGAAGTTTTAAGTTTTAAGTTAGACTCAAGGTCACCGGTTCCAATAATTAAAAGTCTTACATTCTCGGGAAGGTACTGCATCGCGTCTATCAAATCCCCCACCCCATTCTTCTCCACCAATCTTGAAGTAGTAATAACGACTTTATCCTCTTTACTTATTCCTAATTTTTTTCTTATTTCTTCTTTTTCGATATTCGATATTCGATATTCGAATTTGGCGACATTGACGCCGTTGGGTATCACTTCCACCTCTGCCGAGCTGTTCTTTCGCGCTCTGTCCGCCAGATAATTACTGATAGCGGTAATCACATTTGCCTGTTTAAAAACCCCCACGTGCCACGAGTGAATAAAAAGCTGATAGAAAAATTCGTTACCGAAGACATAACGTTTAAGGTGCGCCTCTTCGTCTCCTTCCTGAAGCGTGAGCACGAGTTTTTTGTCCTGGTGCAGTTCCTTAAACCACGTTGCCGAAATACTCGCCTGACTCGCCATCATAGACCAGAGCACGTCAAAGTGCTCGGCCTGTTCAAGCTGTTTTGCCTTGCGGAGCCCGAGCCACGGCAGGAGCCACTTATCAAATCGAGTTCCAAACCCGACGCGATACACCTCCACATTCCCGACTCGTTCGTGTGCGGGTACATCACGTTTAAAACGCGCGGTAATAAGTGAGAACGAGATGCCCGGCAATCGTTCCGTTATCTCTTTAATCGCAAGTTCCGCACCTCCGACAAACGGCAGGTAGGCGGTGCTAAATATGAGAATTCTCATTGTATGCATTATGACTCAAATGTTATGTGCGAAGGTTCGAAAAATCGAAAAACGAAATCCTAAAATCTAAACAAATTCAAATGCCAAAAATCCAAAATGGAAACGGTTCTTGTTTAGAATTTGTGTTTTAGATTTTGTTTAGAGTTTCGATATTCGGATTTAGAGTTTCCTCATTCTATGAGGTCGTACGTCTCCGCTTCGATTCGTAATTCGTCCGCTTTGCTCATCTCCTCTTTCGGACGAAGCATAGCAACATACCCAAGGATAGACAACGTGACAAGGAGCGCGGTGAGAGAGAACCATATACTACTCCCCCCTTGTGTGGTTGCGCCGACTGCACCAAGAAGCTGCGTACTAGAGGCAACCACGGTAGCAGATATCTTCTCTTTTCCTAGCCTTTCGGAAGCGGGATCTGAAACCGCTTTTGGGAGCGAACTCGTTTCAGAAGCAGAAACCATGGGTAAGGGCTCTTCCCTTCTTACCGGTGGAGATACAGATACCACCTCCGAGGTTACTTCTTGTTTTGCCGTATAGGTGACCACGGTATTTCCATTGGGATACAGGAGCGCGGTGCCTTCGCCATCCGCAAAGAGCTTG
>Ga0209515_10000731_pt1 | contig 57830 bp, 51 predicted proteins | sample Subgroupgradi54m_FD_187454 | JGI IMG/M metagenome (GOLD analysis project Ga0209515, IMG submission 187454) | Subsurface groundwater microbial communities from S. Glens Falls, New York, USA - GMW60B uncontaminated upgradient, 5.4 m (SPAdes)... ... | reverse complement strand
GCAACTGAATGATCAACCGAATTCACAATTTGAAAAAAGAAAATGCCGGAAGGATGCGCGAGACTTCAAACTCCCATCCACAACATTTGACAATATCTCGGGTTCGTGTCCGGATGCCCTCTTGGTGACTTCAAATTATCTTTATGCCGTTGAATATGAGCGGACAGAGAAGAAACCCACCCGATACAAGGAAATTGTTGAACGCTATAACAGGGGAAACTACCACGCTGTGCTTTTTATTTGCCGGAGTCAAGCGTTAGTGAAAAAGATCAAGAGCATTGCTTCCTCCAGAAGGTTTTATTTTATTACCCTTGGGGATTTAATGAGAAACAGGGAAAACGCTGTTTTCCTTTCATGGTCAAACAGCCTTCCTGTGCAATATTTGATAGAGACGTCAAGTGAGCGTGATTTAAGTGATCTTCCAAGAGAAGTTTTGCAATATCTCGTAAGCCCTAAAAAAGATCAAAGGATTGAGGCAGGTACTCCATGGATTGAGATACCGAAGACCTTGGAAAAAAGTCATGATGAATATGATCTTCATGATGCGGAAGAAGATGCTTATTGGGAGAAGGTTAAATGATTAGGGAATATGGTGAAAAGGTTACGTGGAGCGTGGGAATATGTTGATGAGAATATGGGATTTGGGTTTACGGGAACGCTTCAAGAAAGGAGGTTTTGAATGTAAATAGTGATTTACCCCGGGGAAAAATTACTCGAAGAGCTGAAACAAGCAGGCCTTAACGACCTTGATATTGAAGAAGCAAGGATTTCGTTTGAAAAAGGGATTAAACTTTTGCTCAAAATGTATTATGATTATGAGACAAACGTCAAAGAAGAATTCCTAAAGGAAACCTATAAAAAGGTCGGTTAGAGGAGAATTGCATTTGTGCAAGATAAATTAAGAGTCGCTTTATACACGCGCGTTTCGACCGAAGATCAGGCGAGAGAAGGATTTTCTTTGCAGGTTCAAAGAGATTGTCTTTTGCAATATGCCAAGAACTTTGGTTGGGAAGTTTTTTGTAGCGTTCCGGGCGTAGAAGTGTATGAGGATGACGGATATTCCGGTTCTACGATGGACCGGCCTGCGTTTCAGATTTTGCGTAACGATGCCCATAATAAAAAGTTTGATCTTCTGCTGATTTACAAGCAAGACCGTTTAAGTCGAAATTTGAAAGAACTCTTAACGTTTCTTGAAGAATTGGGTGATTGGGGAATTGGGTTTAAGTCCGCCACAGAACCTTTTGATACAACGAGCAGCGCGGGCAAATTAGCCATTCAAATGCTCGGAAGCTATGCTGAATTCGAAAGAAACCGTCTAATTGAGCGTGTATTCCCCGGAATGATTATGGGCGTCAAAAAAGGGCATTGGCAAGGTGCTCGGTATTTCCCTTTTGGCTACAAGCATAATAAATCACTCAAGCGTCTTGAAGTGGTTCCAGAAGAAGCAGAAATTGTAAAAGAAATTTACAGAATGTACATTTCAGGGTATGGGACGAAGAAAATAGCTCAACATTTTCATTATAAAGGTATTAAATCTAGAGAAGGTCATTCTTTTTATACAAAATTAATCCGAGATATTTTGAGAAGTAAAACTTATTTAGGAATGATGGTTTGGAACAAAAAACATTATGATAAAAAGCAAAAAACAGAGTCTGGAAAAGGCTATAAATATGTGCGGAACGATCCTTCAAAAGTGATTGAGGTTCCAAATACGCATGAAGCTATTATTACCCAAACGGAATTTGACCGCGCGCAGGAATTGCTTGATCGCAACAGAAAAACAAAAGTAATTCGCTTTAGGGACACGATTTATCACCTTTCAGGTGTAGTTTTTTGCAAAAGATGTGGTCTTACTTATCGCGGCAACATGCTGTCTGTAAATTCTCGGACAAAAGAAAAACGAGCATGGTATCGTTGTAGCTCAATCAGCCGGGTGGATCGACAGTGTAATAATAAAGGAATTACTGCAAATGTTCTAGAAAAAGAGGTATGGGCGATTTTAGAAGTTATTATTAAAAATATACACATTTTTGAAAATTTGAAAGAAGCAATTAAGCTGGCTAAATCTGAGCCCGAAGAGCATTATTTCAGTTTGCTAAAGGAGCTTGAGCTAAAGCTTGCCAGTAACCTCGAAAAACAAAAAGGTCTCTATCAGGTTTACAAAGAGGATAAGATTAATCTTGAGCTCTATAAGCAGGAAGCAGAGAAGCTAAGAGCCGAGGAAAAGAAGCTTGAGGTTGAGATTCGGCACACACAAATCAAGATTCTTGAGCAGCAGGATAGTGTCGATAATACCTTGCGGGTACACGCATTCCTTTCGAGGCTTGTCGCTTCTGCTAATCAGAAGGTCTTGAAGGACAGCGATATCAAGGAGTTTGTCAGAATTGTATTTAAACGAATTGAGGTTGATGACCAGAAAATGGTCAATTTTGAGTTAAATCAACCTTGGAAATTATGCTATGAACAGGGAATAAAAGAATGCCAGGAGAAGCAGGGCAAAGAGGCGAGAAAGGAGGATCAAGCGTGCCAGAACAGAAGAAGTTACGTTGTCTTTTGCAAACATTCGGCTGCCAGATGGTTCACTTATGGACAACGGATTATATTAGGAATGATGGCGTTTTTTTCTAAATAAAATAGGTAAGCCATTTGTGGATCTTGGGGTTGCTGGTTCGATTCCCGTCGCTCCCACCCAAATTTAGACTTTAAAGAATTACAGCAGCATTACATCTCGCTAGAGGAAGGCAGTCCAATTTCGACAGCTGAAAATAAGGAGAAAAATCGGTTTGGACCAGTGTATTTCCGAGTCGAATTAACCAAAAATTGATCTTTCTTCCTCATTCCTTTCCCCAAGAATATCTCACCTTGTATGCAGAGGACGACGTTGAAAATACCACCATTTTTTGTTTGACGGTCTATTCGGGAAGGTTTAGCCTGTTCTGGGTTAGGTAATACCAACAGAAGGGGAAGGAGCGAAAATGTGGTTGAAGGAACTTCGGATTAGCAATTTTCGAAAAATTGAAAGGGTGAGGGTTAGTTTTCCCCGTGGGCTTTGCGTGATTGTTGGTGAAAATAATGCAGGAAAAACAGCAATTATTGATGCCCTACGCCTTATGCTTTTCTCTAGCCGTGACTTTGATGCACTCCGTTTGAATGAAGACGATTTTAAAGCGGGCACGGACTATACACCAATCGAAATCTCTTGTATTTTTACTGATCTTAAGGATGAAGACGAGGTGCATTTTTCTGAGTGTCTAGTCGATATTGGTGGGGGCAAGTTTGACATTTGGTTAAATATTCGAATCGAATTTAACAAAAATACCCGCCGTGTAAATGTCAGATCTTGGGGAGGTGAGACAGAAGGTGGGATATTGCCGCCAAAATTGTATGACCGCCTTGCTTCCATTTACCTTCAGCCACTTCGTGACCCCGAAAGCGGTTTGCGCCCTGGACGGCATTCTCAAATATCCCGACTTATCGATTGTTTCACAAAAGAAACTCAGCGGGGTGACTTCGAAACTATCGCGAAGGAGGCGAACGATAAAATTCGAAAGCTGAAACCTGTCGAAGATGCGAGAAAAGACATTAATGCTCAGATGATTTCCATTGCAGGCGAACAGCTTGCCCAGAATACGGATTTAATTTTTAGTGAACCTACCTTTTATCGGATTATTGCTGGGCTTCAACCCGAAATTGATGATCTGCCTTTTGCGCTCAACGGTCTCGGTTACAATAATCTTATTTTTACTTCAGCCACCCTTGGAACTCTTCAACGAAGTTCTCAATTTTCTTTTCGATCTATTCTTATTGAAGAACCTGAAGCTCATCTTCATCCGCAATTACAAGTCCTACTTCTCAGATATTTAGCTAAGGTGACGGCGGATGGCGGCGACGATGGGGTCCAAGTTATTGTAAGTAGTCATTCCCCAATTTTAGCCAGCCAAGCACCTATCGACTCTATTGTTTCCATTCACGAGTGCGGTAAAAAAGTAAACGCGGTTTCTATTTGCTCCATCGAGATAGAAGAGGAACTTAAAAAAAAGCTTCAGCGTTTTCTAGATGCTACTCGCGCAGAACTTTTTTTTGCCCGAAAAATCCTTATGGTTGAGGGAGTTGCTGAAGCGTTGCTGCTACCTGTCCTCACAAAAATCGCGGGAGGTTGTCTCAAGGAATCTGCAGTGACAGTAATCAACGTAGACGGACTCAATTTCAACGCCTTCTTGCCATTATTTGGAGAGAAGCGCCTTAGTTTTCCAGTTGCGTTATTGACGGATGGTGATGCTGAAAAAGTTGGTTCCCCACCTTCCTCGGCTGCTGCTGGCTTGAAAGAACAAGAAGCTGGCTTACCCAGCCTTCGTATTACATACTCAGAGATTACTTTTGAACATGAACTTGCGCGATCCCAAACTATTCTTCCTTTTATGCTCGATGCGTTTGAAAAGTTACATCCCATAAATGGAGCAACCCTTAGAACAACAGTTCGCGGATTAATGACATCTGATGAGAAAGCCAATGCCTTTCTGACCGCATTTCTCGCCAGTAAAACTTCGAAAGGATATTTTGCGCAAGAATTAGCTGCATTGTTGGAAATTGCAAATCTGCAACCCAATGCTGTTCCTCAATATATCCAAGATGCGCTTAAATTTTTGGATGTCATAAAATCAGAAACGGATTATGCCCAACCTGGAGTTGTTGCAGGAACAAATCTTAGCCCAGAATCCAACTGATCAGCAAAGGGATGCAATCTTTGCAGAGGAGTTGGAATTTCTTCTCCGAGCTTCCCCTGGAAGCGGAAAGACGTGGACCTCTTGTCGGCGCTTTATTTGGAGAGGAGCAAACTGGCAATACACAGCAGGGGGGATCGCCCTTCTTTCCTTTACGAATGCAGCAATTCGTGAATTCCAAGCAGCTACAATCAAAATCGGAAAACGTGATCTTTTATCCGATCCCAATTATGTTGGCACCTTTGATTCTTTTGTCGAGCGTTTCATAATCACGCCTTTTGGACATTTAATCGTCGGTTCATCAAGGCGCCCAAAGCTTTTCACAGCACCACGTCCTGGTGATTGGAAAAACAGTAAGCTGATGGCACGGTTACCTCTTGGCGGGGGAAGGAAGAAAATCCCTGTACCTGCATGGGAAATCATCCCATTTATGAGGGATGGAAAATTTGCCTTCAAAACTTCGAATGCGTTTGGTGGAAAAGAACTCGTGTTTTCAGGAAACGACCCTGTGAAGGAATTGCTGACCCTGGGATTTTACACGCATTCGCAGCGTGTCTACTGGGCTTGTCGGTTACTGTTTGACCGGCATCATATTGCTGAAGTTATTGCGAAGCGTTTTCCAGAAATCATAGTTGATGAAGCACAAGATACTAATATGTGGCTGTTGATTCTTCTGAACTTTCTTCGGGATCGAGGAGCTAGGATTACACTCGTAGGAGATCCTGATCAATGTATTTATGAATTTAGTATGGCGGATGCAACTTCGCTTCCTGCACTCAAGGACAAATGGATGATACCGGAAAAGCCCCTCAGTCAGTCCTTTCGTTGCAATAATCAAATTGCTGCTGCTGTTCGGAATATCGGCGGCAATCAAGCCTTTATTGGTTGCGGAAATGCCGACAGAGAGCTTTTTCGGCCATTCATATTGAAAGAACCTACAGAGCAATTTTCGAGTAGTGTTGGCGCGTTTCAAAAGCTTCTCACGTTGACTGAAATTAATGAAACAACAAGTGCGATTATTTGCAGAGCTCACACACAACTCGAAACTATTCGTGGCGAGGTCCATTATAATAATTTGACGGGCATAACCAAGGAGTTGGCAAGGGCATCATTTCTTCGCGATTGCCGAAAAGACTACAATCGGGCCGCCCAAATTGTTGAGTTTTCGATTCGTGTGATACTAAATGATTCTGACTTATGGGAGAAAGTTGATGCTTCTCCAGAATCTGACGAGGCCAAACGCGTAAATCTTGAAATTTGGCGCTTTGTTAAATCTGAATCAGGACTCCCGGCAGTGAATTTGAGTGGAAGTGAATGGATTGCACAGCTTCGGCAAAGACTTGGACAGTTAATAACCGCTCTTGGTATTGTTGATATCCCTAATCTTAATATGAAGATTAGGAAGACTGGGCTCGATAACAATCAATTGAATTTACCACTCTTTGCGGCTCAAAAGCTTTTTCCTTCATTGCGACAAGAGACTATACATCAAGTGAAGGGTGAGAGTATTGACGCCGTTCTTGTTTTAGGAAGTACGAAGTTCTGGAACTCCGTCGTCGATGCCGTTGTTGCTGGCGAAAACTCTGAGGATAGAAGATTGGCATATGTAGCCATGACCCGCGCTCGTCACCTTTTGGTCTTAGGGCTGCCTGCAACACATTATGATAAATATTCCGAGAAGTGGATCCATTGGGGATTTAAGACTTTGACAAATAACAGAAATTAACGATCCGAGATATCACTTATCTAGCAAATGTTACAATTTCGTCGGAAAGTGACTTCGCTAATTACCTAAAATCAATTTTTATCTGTTGGTTATCTCCAAAAAACCACACGACAAACACTCCATTTTCGCTTAAAATACGTTTCTGCCATCACTTATGGCTCAAAACTGGGGAAAGAGACCACGACCTCAAATGAAATCCGCATTCATTAGCTTTGATTATGACCACGACGAGTTCTTAAGAATCGCTTTGGTGGGACAGTCTAAAAATCCTGAGAGTCCATTCAGCATTATTGATAAGTCTGTTAAAGAACATCTGACAGGAGATTGGAAAGAAAAAGTCAGAGGCCGCATTAACCGTGCTGATCTTGTAATAGTAATATGTGGTGAATATACGTATACAGCGGTTGGCGTTGCAACGGAACTACAGATAGCAAAGGACCTTCAGAAGCCATACTTTCTTTTGTGGGGGTATTCAGGTAAATCATGCACAAAACCTTCAAGCGCATCTACAACTGATAAAATTTACGAGTGGACTTGGCCTGCTCTGAAATCGTTGATTGGAGGTGCTAGATGACCGAAAATAAATTATCACAACACCTTTGGAATGAAGCCAACGTTTCAGGTCATGAAGATCTGATTTTCGAACAATACAAACTTTGTGTTGAAATGGCCGACCGTATTAGTAGCAGGCGGGACACGGCAAATGCTTTTTTCCTCACACTAAACAGCATTTTTTTTGGAACTGCGGCAAGCTTCGTTGATAAAATAAATTCAATTCCAAACAAGTGGATGTTAATTCTCCCATTGTCTGTCTTATTACTTCAGTCTTTTTTCTGGTGGCGATTGATCATTTCATATAAACAACTGAATAGTGCAAAATTTCAAGTGATCAGCGAACTCGAGCAAAAATTGCCAGCTGCACCATACGGACGAGCGGAATGGACATATTTGTTGAAAGAAGGAAAAGATCGTAACGTATATTGGCCTTTAACACATCTTGAATCAAAAATTCCGTGGATTTTCTTTTTGGGGTATATTCTTTTTTTTGGCTTCGTAATTTTCAAATAGAAGGGTTCGTATTTATATGGCGATTAAAAAATCTGAACTTTATTCCTCCCTCTGGGCTAGCTGCGATGAATTGCGCGGCGGCATGGATGCCTCTCAATACAAGGATTACGTCCTTGTCCTCCTGTTCGTTAAATACGTCTCTGACAAATATGCCGGTAAAAAAGACGCTCTTATAGAAATCCCCAAAGGCGGTGGCTTTGCTGACATGGTTGCGCTGAAAGGCGATAAAGAGATCGGCGACAAGATGAACAAAATCATCGTCAAACTTGCTGAGAAAAATGATTTACGCGGCGTAATTGATGTCGCTGATTTTAACGACAGCGACAAGCTTGGTAAGGGGAAAGATATGGTCGATCGTCTTTCAAATCTCGTAGCTATCTTTGCCAATCCAGCTCTGGATTTTAGCGCTAACCGCGCTGAAGGTGACGATCTGCTCGGTGATGCCTATGAGTATTTGATGCGTCACTTTGCTACGGAGTCGGGCAAGAGCAAAGGTCAGTTCTACACACCGGCGGAAGTTTCTCGAATTATGGCAAGAGTGATTGGTGTCGGCGAAGCAACCAGCGCAAGCCAAACCATTTATGACCCCACCTGTGGTTCCGGTTCTTTGCTGCTCAAAGCGCATGATGAAGCGAAGAGTAGCACGAAACGTGATCTTACCTTATACGGTCAGGAAATGGACAATGCCACGGCCGCATTGGCGCGAATGAATATGATCTTACATGATTGCCCAACTGCGGAGATATGGAAAGACAACTCGCTTTCGAGTCCTCACTGGACGAAGGGCAATAATCTCAAGGCCTTTGATTTTGTTGTCGCCAATCCTCCGTTTTCGACTAAGGCATGGGGTACCGGATTTGAACCTAACAACGATATGTATGGACGCTTTCCCTTTGGCGTTCCGCCCAAAAAAAATGGCGACTATGCTTTCCTTCTCCACATTCTCGCATCCCTTAAAAGTACCGGTAAGGGCGCAGTTATTCTTCCGCACGGCGTTCTCTTTCGAGGAAATGCCGAGGCCGACATCCGCCGAGAGATCGTACGGCGTGGATACATCAAGGGCATAATCGGATTGCCGGCAAACCTTTTTTATGGCACCGGCATACCTGCGTGCATCATTGTGTTAGATAAAGAAAATGCACAAGCTCGCAAAGGCATTTTTATGATTGATGCTTCAAAGGGTTTCATCAAGGACGGCAACAAAAACCGACTTCGTGCGCAGGATATTCATAAAATTGTTGATACTTTTACTCGCCAGCTTAAGGAGGATCGCTACTCTCGCATGATTCCGCTTGCAGAGATTAGTGATCCCAAAAACGATTTTAATCTCAATCTTCCGCGCTACATTGACAGCACAGAACCTGAAGACCTGCAAGACATTGACGGCCATTTACGAGGAGGGATACCGTCACGCGATATTGATGCGCTTGATGCCTATTGGCAGGTGATGCCCTCGGTGCGGGCACTGTTGTTTAAAGTTGCAGATCGCGCTGGTTATAACAGCTTGCGGGTATCTGTTAGTGACCTTAAAACATCAATTTTGGGGCACACGGAATTTTCGGCATTTAATCAAACCGTATCCAAGCTATTTGAGAAGTGGAAGAGAGACCACGCTACGCGCATAAAAGTAATCGCCAAAGGCGACCATCCGAAAGCTTTGATCGAAATCCTTTCGGAAAACTTTTTGGAAATTTTCAAAAAAGCCAAGCTTCTTGACCCTTACGATATGTATCAACACCTGATGGATTATTGGGCTGAGACTATGCAGGATGACATTTATATGCTGGTCCAAGAAGGTTGGAAGGCTGCGCTTGATAACAAGCCCAATATTGATCTTATCCCGGAGAATCTCATTATCAGCCGGTACTTTGCTAAGGAACAGGCAGCCATCGATGAACTGCAAGCGGAATGTGATGAGACCAACCACCAGATGGAAGAATTAGATGAAGAGCATAGCGGCGAAGACGGGCTTTTGGCAGATGCGCGAACTGAAAAAGGTATACTTACCAAGAACAGTGTAAAAGCCCGACTCAAAGAGATTGAGAAAGATCCGGATTTTTCGGATGAGCGCAAAGTTTCTGAAAAATATTTTGCTTTGATCGAGAAGGAAGCTGCTTGCAAGAAGAAAGTCAAAGAAGCCGAGAATGAGTTCAACGAAAAAGTGATTGAGAAATATCCGAAACTTACCATAGATGAAATCAAAACCCTTGTGGTGGATGATAAATGGCTGGTGGCATTGGCAGCCGCTGTGCAGGGTGAGCTTGACCGTGTCTCTCAGACCCTTACGGGGAGAATTAAGCTGCTTGCTGAGCGTTATGAAACACCCTTGCCCAAACTTGTGGACGCGCTTTCCACTTTTAGCGCGAAGGTGGACGAGCACCTTAAAAAAATGGGGTTTGTTAAAATATGAAAGACTACTACCGCATCATGATCCAGTTTAAGCTGGAAAAGAAATAACAATGCCAGTTGCAATGACTGTTCAAAACAAAACCACACAAGAGATACCATCAGGATACAAAAAGGCCGATGTGGGGGTAATTCCAGAGGATTGGGAAGTGCGATCCGTCAACCAGATCGCTAATCCGGTCAGGGGCGGATCTCCACGGCCAGCGGGAGACTCGCGATTTTTTGACGGCTCATACATTCCATGGCTCACCGTTGCGGCGCTGACGAACATTCCGGCATCGCAGCTTATAGTTTCCGAAACGGAAACTTATCTCACCGAGGAAGGCTCATTGCGCAGCAGAACATTAACACCGGGAATCTTAATCATTGCAAATAGCGGTGCTACGCTGGGAATCGCGAAGATCCTTGGTATAAAGTGCTGTGCAAACGACGGTATTGCTGCGCTCCTCAATCTTAGCAAGAATGTTAGCCCGAATTACTTGGCTCAATTTATCAACACCAAGACTAACTACCTTCGTGAAGTCGTCGCAACCGGTAACGGGCAACCAAATTTGAATACCGGACTGATAGGCGATTTTAAAATTCCTCTTCCTCCTACGAAAGAGGAACAGGAAGCCATTGCGGACGCACTAAGTGATGTGGATGCGTTGATTGATTCTTTGCAAATACTCATCGCAAAAAAAAACGACCTCAAACAAGCCGCCATGCAGCAGCTTCTTGCTGGCCAAAGCCGGCTTCCTGGTTTCGATGGTGTATGGGACATGAAAGTGCTTGGAAATATTGCGCAAGTAATGAAAGGGCAGGGATTGTCCAGAGGTAAGTTAAGCCAATCTGGGAATTTTTTTTGTATACACTATGGTGATCTGTTTACAACTTATAAAGAAGAAATCATAGAGGTGTATAACAAAACGGATTTCAGAGAAGGAATAGTTTCAAATTCTGGGGACGTTTTGCTTCCAGGATCAACGACTACGTCAGGGATTGATTTGGCAAAAGCTTCTGCGTTGCTTGTTGGTGACGTTTTGTTGGGAGGGGACATAAACATTATTCGACAAACAGATGATACGTATAGCCCAACTTTTCTTGCTTATTGCTTAACCCATATTTATAAAAGTGAGATAGTACAAAGGACTAAAGGGATCACGATCCATCACTTGCAGGGCAAAGACTTACATGATTTAGCTATTAAGATGCCAAAGATTGATGAACAAACGGCCATTGCCAAAGTCTTGTCGGATATGGCTTCAGAAATTGTAGCATTCGAGCAGCGACTGGCCAAAACCCGTGACCTCAAGCAAGGCATGATGCAAGAACTTTTGACCGGAAGGATTCGCCTCGTATGAGTAAAGTTGGTCAGAAAGAGAGAATTACACAGCAACGTATCGTTAAGCTGTTTTCTGACAAATTGAAATATGCCTATTTGGGCAATCGGGAAGAGCGCGAAAACAATCGTAACATAGAAACAGCACTGCTCACGGCTTGGCTCAAGAAGCAGGGGCATAGCGAAGAGCTCATCAATAAGGTTCTTTATGAATTAGAAAAGACCGCGGGCGATACAAGCAAGAGTCTTTATGACCGGAACAAAGAAGTCTACTCGTTTTTACGTTATGGGGTGCAGGTCAGGCCCGAAGTTGGAGAAAACAAGAAAACCATTCGTCTGATTGAATGGGGCAAGTCAGCGGCAAATGACTTTGCGATTGCCGAGGAAGTGACGGTCGCGGGTGCCAATGCCAGAGCGCATGACAAGCGGCCGGATATTGTGTTGTATGTCAATGGCATCGCGCTTGGCATCTTGGAATTAAAGCGATCCATTGTTTCTGTGGCCGAAGGTATCCGACAGAACCTTGACAATCAGAAAAAAGAATTTATCCAACCCTTTTTCTCGACCATTCAGCTTGTTATGGCCGGTAACGATGTCGAGGGTCTTCGGTATGCCACCATAGAAACAAAGGAAAAGTATTACCTGAATTGGAAAGAAGAAAACGATGTTGAAAATCTTCTTGATCGCGCTTTGATTCAGCTGTGCAACAAAGAGCGCTTCTTAGAAGTGATCCATGACTTTATTGTTTTTGATGCCGGAACAAAAAAACTTTGCCGACATAATCAATATTTCGGAGTTCGTGCCGCGCAAGATTATGTAAAACGGCGGGAAGGCGGCATTATTTGGCATACCCAAGGTAGCGGTAAGAGTCTGACCATGGTTTGGCTTGCCAAGTGGATCAGGGAAAATATAACCAATTCCCGCGTGTTGATCATCACGGACCGTGAAGAACTGGATGAACAGATTCACGAACGGGTTTTTAAACCCGCTGGCGAAGAAATCCATCGGACCACAAGCGGTGCTGATTTAATCAGCTGTCTTAATGCGGCAAAACCATGGCTCATCTGTTCGCTAATTCATAAGTTTGGCGCCAAAACGAATAGTGATGAAGAAGTTGATCCAACGGAATTTATCAGCCAGATGAAGCAAGCGTTACCGTCGGGATTCAGAGCAAAGGGCAATCTTTTTGTTTTTGTGGATGAGTGTCACCGTACCCAGTCGGGGAAGTTACACGAAGCTATGAAGGAGATTTTGCCGGATACTGTTTTTATTGGCTTTACTGGAACGCCACTTCTTAAATCGGATAAGCAAAAGAGCATCGAGATTTTTGGGCGATACATTCATACCTATAAATTCGACGAAGCGGTTAAGGACAAAGTGGTTCTTGATCTGCGTTACGAAGCCAGAGATATCGATCAAACCATCACCTCGCAAAAGAAGATTGATCAATGGTTTGAGGCCAAGACCAAAGGGCTTACTGCTCTTGCAAAGGCACAACTCAAACAGCGTTGGGGTACCTTGCAAAAGGTTTTGTCCAGTCAATCGCGGCTTGAAAAAATCGCCGCAGACATTTTAATGGATATGGAAACACGCGACCGATTGAAGAGTGGTTATGGAAACGCCTTGCTTGTCGCAGGTAGTATTTATGAAGCGTGCAAATTCTACGAGCTATTTAGCAGAACTGATCTCAAAGGCAGATGCGCGATCATTACTTCTTATTCACCTTCTACGGCAGATATTAAGAGCGAGGAAAGTGGTGAGGGAGAAACCGAGCGTATTGAAAAGTACAACACTTATCAACAGATGCTTGCGGATTGGTTCGATATTGCTGCTGAGGAGGCGGTTAAGAAAGTCGAGGAATTTGAAAAAGCGGTTAAGAAAAAGTTTATCAATGAGCCAGGGCAGATGAAATTGCTGATCGTAGTAGATAAACTTTTGACGGGCTTCGATGCGCCTTCAGCCACTTATCTTTATATTGATAGACAAATGCGCGACCACGGTTTGTTCCAAGCTATCTGTCGGGTGAACCGCATCGATGGTGATGATAAGGAATATGGTTACATCGTTGACTATAAAGATTTGTTCAAGAGCTTGGAAGGAGCTGTGCATGATTATACTTCGGGGGCCTTTGATGCTTATGACAAAGAAGACGTGGACGGCCTTTTAGAGGATCGATTAACCAAAGCGCGCGAGCGGCTTGATGAGGCATTAGAAGCTGTGCGGGCATTATGCGAGCCGGTTGAACCGCCCAGAGATTCGGCTTCTTACATGAGATGTTTTTGCGCAGCAGAATCTGGAAATGCGGAGCAGCTAAAAGACAATGAGCCTAATCGACTGTCCCTTTATAAACATGTAGCTTCTCTTATTCGCGCTTATGCCAATCTTGCCTCCGAAATGAATGAAGCAGGTTTTACTGATTCTGAAATTCGATCAATTAAAGAAGAAGTTGATCATTATGAGAAAGTTCGCACAGAAGTTAAGCTGGCGAGTGGTGATTATATTGATTTGAAGATGTATGAACCTGCCATGCGGCATCTGATCGACACTTACATTCGCGCTGAAGAGAGCGAAAAAGTTTCGGCTTTTGATGATATGTCATTGGTCCAGTTGATTGTGGAGCGCGGAGCTGATGCAATTAATGCTTTGCCTGAAAGTCTTCGGAAGAATCGCGAGGCTGCAGCTGAAACGATTGAAAATAACGTGCGCAAGTTGATCATTGATGAGCAGCCGATTAACCCGAAATACTATGAAAAAATGTCAGAACTTTTAGATGGGTTGATTTTGCAGAGGCGTCAGGCAGCTTTGGATTATCAGGTCTATTTGGCGAAGATTGTCGAACTGACAAGAAAGATTAAGAACCCTGGAATGGGAAATGACTACCCTAAATCAGTAAATACGTCTGGCAAGCGTTCACTCTATGACAATTTGGGAAAAGATGAACGCTTAGTATTGGCGCTTGATTCAGCTATTCGTGACAGCAGTCAAGATGAATGGCGAGCGAATCCTTTCAAGGTTAAACGGGTTCGCAATGCCATTAAGAATGCTCTCTCTGACGATGAGAAGTTGACAGATCAAGTTATTGAACTGGTGAAAAAGCAAAATGAATATTGAGAGTAATATCACAGTTAACGGGTTGCAAGTTAAAGTTCAAAGGAAATCCATCAAGAACCTTCACTTGGGAGTCTATCCTCCGAGCGGCAGGGTGCGGATGGCTGTCCCATTGGCTGTATCAGATGGGGCTGTTCGTCGCGCCGTCATTGGGAAACTAGGCTGGATTAAAAGACAGCAGAAGCGTTTTAGGGATCAGCCTCGTCAATCTAAGCGCGAAATGATCAGCGGTGAGAGTCATTATTTTCTTGGTGGTCGTTATCGTTTGAAAGTTATTCACGTTGATACAAAATCAAAAATTATTTTAAAAAATAAGGCAAATTTAGAACTATATACATCGGTAGGTAGTCGCGTTGAGGAGCGCGAGCAGGTGCTCTACAGTTGGTATCGGCAGCGTTTAAAAGAAATGATTCCACCATTGCTTGATCAATGGCAGCGCCGCATTGGAGTTGCAGTTCCCTTTTGGGGTGTAAAACGAATGAAAACAAAATGGGGTAGCTGTAATGTTGCTACCAGACGAATCTGGCTGAACTTAGAGCTGACTAAAAAGCCTCAGCATTGCCTTGAATATATTTTGGTTCATGAATTGGTTCATCTCTTAGAGCGTCATCATAATGAACGCTTTGTTGGTCTAATGGATAAGTTCTTACCACGCTGGCGTTTTTATAAAGAGGAACTAAATTGTTTCCCCCTGAGCCATTCCGAATGGCAGTACTAAACAATTATGAATGGATATATTTTTATGTGCAATTGGGAAACCTACGATGAGTGCATATCGCGAAATCTATTCGGCGTTTCACAGAAGTATGTCACGGATATTGCGCCCGGAGATATTTGCTTCTTATATCAATATGATCTCAAGAAGCTTTATGGAGTGTGGCGCGCAACGTCTCATTGCGATTGGCATGAGCACGCTGCGTGGAGCGGGAAATATAAGAATCAAGTCAGGGTCGAGAGGGTGACCGCCGCTATCAAGCAGATCCCGCTTTCTCAAGCAAAACACCTAATTGAACATTCAGGGACATTAATTTACAAACTTGGATCAGAAAAAGCAAATCAGCTAATAGGGTTATATGCATAAATCATATAAATCTTGAACTAAATATCTAATCCGTAAATACTTTTTTTTAAATAACAATCAATTCTCAGCAAAAGTGCAGGTCTATAAATGACATTTCAAGAGAAATAGGTGACAGACATTTTTTCAGGTGAGGAAAATAAAAAAGTGGTTTTATCAGATAAAAAGACTAGAGATTTTATCGAGCTCTTGAAAAAACGTACTGTTTATCAAATCGACGGATCTGATATAAAAGAGTCTTGCACCGCAGCCCTCCTATTACTTTTTTCAGCGATAGATTCTCTAAGTAAGTTAACGTGCAACGAAGAGCAGTATGCGACATATTTGGGCAGTGAACGAAGACAGGGATGCAATGTTCGGTTCATCGGATTTCTCAATGAATTTATGCGGGATAAGTATTCCGAATATTCGGATGATATTTGGCAACTTAGAAATGATATCGTCCATACAGCCATAAGCAAAAAAGTGTCTCTTTCTAAAAATGAAAAAGATACCAAGCACCTTGAAAAAGAAAATGGAATCCTTTTATTTAATACTAATCAATTTCTAGTTGATATGGATAAAGTCATAAATGAACTGCAAAATAATCCTAGCTTTATAGAAAATGCGAAAAAAAGATTGGGAGCATTCAATTTAATTGATATCCGGAAAGAAGATAATGAATACGGTCCGACGCCAGCTGCCGATAGTGATATTTTCCAGTAACACCTCCCAATTGAATACAAGGTGTTAAAAGCCTCGATATTTACCTCTGAATCGAAATTAAAGGGACGGAAAATATGAAATTGTTATCGCCTAATGTTGGTAGGAAATGAAATTCATAGCGCACTGGTTTAGAAAACATTTGGAATTCTACTGCGAAAGAACAAATCTTTTGCTCCTGATTGGTATACTTATTGCGCTTATCGGAACCTTGATCGGCGCTTCTGATACTATTGATACCCTTCGATTTTTGCATCGCGCGTTGGTTCCATCGGTTTACAAAATTGACGAAGGTGTTCGGGAGTTAACAACTTTTCCGGCTAACGGTAAGCATGCTGCATTAAGTCAGAACGAAACTGGATTTGAAGAGATTTTGGCAATTATACGAGAAAACAATCCTGGTGTGCCCCAAGTCGTTGTTCAAATAACAAACCGCAAGGAATATCCTGTGAATTTTTATTGGGTACAAAAGGGTGATCAAAGTGCGATTTTGTTAGATTTGGTTCAGGGTGCTGACGAGCAAAGCGAAGTTTATCCTGTTAATTATACTTCCATAGTATTACCTTGGATATTTCAGGAGCGTACAAAAATACTTGCCTCGCGTGCCTTTATCTGGATATTTGCGGGCATTTTATTTGATTTGTTCGCTTGTTTTTTTGGTTTTGGCCTTAAACAAAATCGGGTTCAGGCTTCTAGTGGAGGAAGAGAAGCCTTGGCATTGAATAATCGCATAAGATTTGTGATAGCTTTGGTGGTTCCTATTATTTATCTGAATTTGCCGGACTGGATTTTCGGCTTATCCTTGCATTCGAAGGTGCGCTTGTTATTTTCATTCACTCTTTTTTTGTTGGTAATCTCATTCATCTTGCTGCCAGATGGGGGTATAAAATGGTGGTTTAGATTTTGCGGTATGCAAGATTCAGAATTTCAAACTGATTTGGATAAAAGGTTTGAAAAGGTCATTTACGGCTCTATATATGGGCTGTTAGGAGTTTTCGTCATAGTTGCATGTCTCTATCGCTCCAGTTGGTTGCCAAGTAACTGGATTCCTCATGATGTGTTAACCCAATACGCAGGGATAGACCGTCGCTTGATGTGGTGTTTTGGCTGGAGTATCGCTGGCTTTAGTATTGCGGCAATTTCGGATTCGCGCCGAAGCGCCCCAGGTGTTAAAAGTCCTTTTCCACCCTATGTTTACTTTTATCCATCGTTCGTTATTGTAAATTCTCTGATGATATTTGGCCTCTTGAATTGGTTGTCAGCAAGAGGAGACGTTTTTTATTCACTAACGGCAGTCCTTGCATTGAATTTGGGGTTCTGGATTGATTCGATAAATTTTAGTAAATGGTTTGATTTGCTCGCTAAAGGCGTTAAAAAATTGGTAACATGAGGCGATCAGGCAAAGCAGGAGATTTGGCCAGTTTTTGGACACTCGGACTGTAAGACGGTTGAAGTCAGTAAATCTTGATTTTTTGGAGGCGATTCAAATTAAATAAATTGCCCGAAAACATAAACAAGCATTTACCAAATTGAGCATAATACTTCGGAAATCAAATCTCACATTCTCCCTCAAATGCGAGATTCTTTTGTGGAGGGAGACAATGCGAATAAACGCTTGGCACATATAGATAGTAGTATGAACAGAGAGTGAGCGTCATTTATGTATTGTCCTAATTGTAATGGCTACGTTCCCACTGGAATCGACCTCAGTCAATGCCCTAATTGTAGCGCTAAAATCACAGAATTAATGGCACAACCTCAAAAAAAAGGACCGGCGAGCGAACTTCAAAATCCCGAACTGAATAGATCACTCCGATCGAGTGTTGCAGCAAAATCAAAAGAAGAACCACATCCAAAAATGAACAAGATGACAATTTCAAAAAAGTATTTTGTGGTCGGGGTAATCTTTTTCGTGGTTGGTGGGCTTGTAAATGGCGTATTTGTACGGCTGGAAGTCAGTGGCATTTTTCGTGAGTTAAGCCGTTTAATTACTCTCATCGGGTTCTTTGCTCTCGTCGGCTCATTTTTTTTGAAACTATTTAGGAGTAAAATAACGATTTCTATCATCAACATTGTAGCGGTTCTATCTATTTCTCTTCTTGTTTTTTACAATGTGAAAAAGGACATGGGAAATAATTCCGATTATGTTTTGGCTTTGAAATATGCAAAGCAAGGTAAATATGACGACGAAATCACGGTCTGGTCAAAATTGCTTGAGCTGAACCCCAGTGATTACAAGGCTCAAAGTAATATTGGACAGGCCTATCTACAGGTAAAGCGCTATGATGATGCGCTGAGCGCTTTTGAATCTGCAATCAAACTTAAGCCGTCAGGCGCTGGGATTGATTATTTTAACGCGGGCGTTATCTATGCCTCTCGAGGAGATTTGGAGAAAGCCAAAGCATATTTTCTGAACGCAAATTCTGCAGGGTATGCGGTGCCTAATGGGATTATGAAGAAACTTGATGATGAAATTGCATCTAAAAATGTATCTGAAAGCGTACAAAAAATGGGCAACGTAATCACTCAGGCGGTCAATGAAGGTATTTTAACTATTGATGAGAACAATAAATTAAAGACAGCTCCATTTGCCGGACCGCCAGTTCCGTCCAAGGACGGACAATTAAAGATAGGAATGACGCCTGAGGAAGTGTTAGGTATTTTAGGCCATACTCTTCAGGGCCGGGAAACAAGATTTTCAGAAGATGGAACGAAAGAAGAAGATTGGATTTTCCCAGATGTAATCGTAACGTTTAAAAATCGAAAAATGACGCAATGGAAAGCGAGATCCTAATCGGTTTGTGGGAAACATCGTGAAGCCGTACCAGATTATGTCACAGTTTACCTAAAAAACGAGATTAAAGTGAGTTTTTGCGCTTCACATTTGCAGCCTTCATGAGGAAAACAACCTCGTTTCTAATAGCCTTCTTTATCGTTCCCGCGCTCTTATTTGCTAGAACCACATCATCCCAGGCTCAAAATGTATTTCATGGTTGTCCTCCCGAAGGTTCAGCTACAGCAAGAACCAAAACTGACCCAGAATTAAATAAGCTCAAAAATCGGATCGATATTCCAACGAGTTTTAAAGAAATGAGCTTCAATACCTTGGTTCATTTAGCCATCCCAAAAGGAGTTTCAAAAAGGCATAGGACTTATTGGCCTTCCAAGGATCTAGGTCAAGTGCAAGCCCAGGAGAAAAAAGCCATTCGTGTAGAAGGCTATCTTATTGGAGCAAAAGAAGCCGAAATTGAAAGCTGTAACTGCTATGTTCAATCCGACCGTGATTTCCACATTTGGTTAGGCGGTTCGGCAAACGATATCAAATCGGAGGCTGTTGTTACAGAAGTAACACCACGAATTAGAGCGAGCCATCCTTCATGGCGATTGAGAATACTAAAGAAACTGGCCAAAGCGCATGCGAAGGTGAGGATCAGCGGTTGGTTAATGCTAGATCCCGAGCATCCTGAACAAAGAGGCAGAACCAGAGCAACCTTATGGGAAATTCATCCCGTCTTAAAGCTTGAGGTTCAGGGGGTAGGCGGCTGGCGGGAATTGTGAAGTGTTTTCAGTGAAGCAGGTTATGCACAAGTGATGACAATTCCTTAGAACGTGACATATCAGGAATTGTTTTTGAAACTGTAGAAAGAAGCTCGAGAAAATAAGATAGTTTGTGGAAATAAAATTTGAGCAAAGGATATATTTTTCAACTTTTCGGGGTGCTTTTTTGCGGTCGTAAAATATATCTTTTCAGAGCCTTTAAAAAATAACGAATAATTTTCATTTGACTAAGACGCAAAGATTGCTAGAATACACCCCGCTTAATCAGAAAGTCTTGATTAGCAGGGAGGCCATTGGCCTTCTTAAATTGAGGCGTCGCAAGCCCTAGCGCAAAGCACGCGTCTCAAACCAGGAAGTTGGGGGCGGAAAGCCCAGCGCTTTCCCAAACTGATTTCCCCACAATGTTGCCGTGGGTGGACCGGTAAGACACGGCGATCGTGGAGGATTCCCCCTATCCTGGCGTCTCATCAATCCTTACTCCTTCTCGGAACGTTCACCCCTCTCTTCAAAACATTCCGTAAGAATAACCTTTCCTGAAAAAGAATCCCTTTCTTACGTTAAAGTGCTAAGGGAACGTTTTTTCTCCTTTAGAACTTCACCTCTTTTCCATCCCATATCTCTTTTTTGTTTTTCTCCTTAGAAGGGGTGTGTCTTTTCCAATTCCCTCTTTTCTTTGATTTCCAAACTTTGATTTTCCGGAAAGCGGGCGAGCCCTCCGCGGTTGCCCGCTTTTTTTATGTCTTGATCCGGTTCTCGCACGGCGGAAAGCGAGGACCGGTGAGGTGTTCAATGAACAAGAAGAAAAAGAAAGAGCAAACAATGAAGTTGAATTTCCTGAATCTGAAGAAAGACCCAAGTGGAGGAGGAGGGTCCGCGAAGTGGACTTCATGCGGGTGGAGGACACCCAGCATGAGAAGCCGCTTGGCCCTTTTGAGCTTGAGATGAAAAAGAAAATCGCTTCCGCTCCAAGCCCTCGTGACCTTCTCATTGAGAAGGAAGAAGAGAAAGAGCGGGAGGATCAAAGAAGGCTTGCAGGGGAAAGACTCGACTCCCTTCTGAGAAAAGCGAACCTCACGCCGAATCAAAAGGCCTGTTTTGAACTTCTTTACCACGAGGGTCTTTCGGATGTGGAGGTGGCGAGGAAGCTTTCGGTTTCCAGGGAGCGGATCCGCCTCCATCGCCGAGCGATCCTGAAAGCTCTCAAACGCATAGCACAAAGAGAAGTGGAAGCCCAAAAGGTTTATCTCCGTTGCAAGACAGAGAAGCAAAAGCTGATCTGGAGGCTCTATTACGAGAAGGGCCTTTCGGCTAGGGAAATTGCAAGAAGGCTTGGACGGACCAAAAGCGCTGTGAACATGGTTCTGGCCAGAATCAGAACAAAATTTCCGTAGGGAAACCTTGTCAAACCTATAACAGACCCCCCTCATTTTGCCCAAATCTATAGAGGGGAGGCCGGCCTACAGATCAATCGAGAAGAGGTTCAAAGAGAGACCTCCCGAAAACGGGGCTTCGGAAATCCCTCCACTCACAGGAATGTTGATGAAGCAAATAAAAAGAAGAACGTTTATTTTTTTCATGTGGGCAGCAAGTCTTGGCCTTCTTGGCCTTCTGAAGACTCCCTTAGCTTTTGCCCAGGCAGCTTCTGAGGAAGATCTCCGCATTTTCCTTGAGCAGGTCGGTGATTTTTTGATCCGCACTGTTGGACCCGGAGTTCTTGTGATTGGAGTGGCGATCGCGGGCGTTTCCATGGCCCTTGGCGATGAGCAGGGGATGAGGCGGGGAGCTATCGCCGCTGGGGGTGGGGCCTTGATTATGCTTTCACGCGCAATCTTAGATCTCATTCAGCATGTCACCCATTTTTAGGAGAATTAGATGAAAACCGTTAGAGGATTTCGAAAGATTGATGAGAGAAATAAAATCCTGGGGCTTGAATTTTTCGATCTCATTCTTCTCATCCTTCTTTATCTCATTGTTTTTCTCTTCTCAAAGAATCTGTTTGTTAATCTTGGGATTCTAATGTCTGCCTATCTGACTTTAAGTCTATACAAACAGGGAAAACCACCGCACTGGACAGGGTCCCTCATTCGGTTTCTCACGATCCCGCGGAGCTTTCCGCTTCGCTTCGAGCATGAAAAGGAGATCTTTTGTGAGAAATAGAGCGCTTCTTAAAACGAGAGATCTTATCCACCGGGAGTCCAGGATTCCTTTTTACAAACAAATCGACCTTTATTCAGTTGATGGGGGAATTCTGATCGGTGTCACGGGGGCCATGGGGAAAGGGTTTAAGCTTGAGGGGCGCGACCTCCTTCTTGAGAGCGAAGCCGAAATAAATGATTTTGAGATTCGTATGCGGAAAGCCCTCAATCAGCTTCCAGCGGCTGCAAGCTTACATTTCATTGTAAGGAGCCAAAGCGGAGATCAAGAAATCTTAACTGAATATGCCGATTCGGTAAGAGAGAAGGATGCTTTTACAGAAAAACTGGTTCAGTCTAAAATCAGCTTTTACGAGTTAAATCCGCTTCTTAAAAGAGAAGTTTTTCTTTTTGTTGTCATTCACCCCAAAAGACCTGCCTTCCGTTCCACTTTTTTCCCTGATCTGAGCCTTGCTTTCGGAAAAAAGGCAAAACATCTTTCAGAGCTTGAATACGCAAAATCCAAAGAAGCTCTTTTAGAGATCAGCCGTGAGATCAAAGAAGGATTCCAGGATCTTGGATTAAACCTCGCCCCGCTTTTGGATCACGAGCTTCTTAAATATCTTTATGAGCTTTTAAATCCGGATTATTCAGAACAAACGGTTCCTTTTCACGAGACGCTTTTTAGCGTAAGGCCCGGTACGCTCAACCGTCTCTCTCTTCGTTCCCGGCTTCTTTTGACGCCGCCTATTGTGGAAGACCGTTTTTTCTATCTCAGCCGTTTCTTTCATGAAGGGCTTTCTCTTGCGAAACTTCCTGAAGCGACCAGCCTCAAATCCATGAAGGATTTTGAAGCAAGTCTTGGCAAAGATTATTACCTCTCAGTTAATATTGAGGTTCCGGATCAGGGAAAACTTAAAGCGCGGATTAAACGTGATGGCAATTATAAAAAAGCGCGCGCTTTCTTTTCTTTTTCAAAAGATCACGAGGCTCTGGCCGGCGCGGGTGAGACAGACGATTTTCTTACGGAAATTACGGGAAGCGAGGACAGGCTCTTCCGTGTCTCGTTTGCTGTCCTTGCGCGGGAGAGGGAAAGAGATGCACTTGAGCGAAGGGCGCAGGATATATTAAGGAATTTTAAGCGCCTTGGGGACGCTTGCGGGATTCGGGACCATATGAACCATGACCGGATCTTCCTTTCCTTTCTCCCGCTTCAGGGAGATGAAAATCCTCTTTCCTTTACGGTTACCTCAGAAGTCTTAATCCATCTTCTTCCGATCCAATCAAGCTGGAAGGGGACGCCTGGTCTGGGAATCCTTTTTAAGACTTACCGGGATGAGCCCTTAAGACTTGATTTATTCGATCCCAAGCTTCAAGCCAAACACGCACTCATGCTCGGCACCACGGGTTCGGGGAAATCCTTTTTCACGACCCAGCTTTTGCTTCATTTTTTAGCGGGGAGTCAAGACCATGAAGTCATTGTGATCGATCTGGGCGGAAGCTACCGGAAGCTTGCCCAAGTCCTCGGCGGCTCTTATCTTGAGGTGGAATGTAAAGAAGCCTTTGCCTTCAATCCTTTTCCACGCAAGGAGCTTCTTTTCCCCGAGGGAACCGATCCAGACGCCACTTTTTTGCAGTTCCTAAAAGAGCTTCTCCAGAAAATGATTGCACCTGAGAGGCTGTGGCCGGCGAGTGAAAAAATGATTCTTGAGCGCGCGATCTGGAATGTTTATGGGCCCTTAAGGAAAGAAGAGAGTCCTTTTCTGGGGGATCTCGAGAGTTCGCTTCGTCATTTTTCAGCGGGCGATGAGGAGGATACACGAAAAGCCTATCAATTTTCAAAAGAGCTTTCGCTTTTTACGGAAGGAGAATATGGAAAGATCTTAAACCGGAAAGGCCGCTTTGATTTTGAGGCGCCCTTTACCGTCTTTGACTTAAGGAAAATTTCCCACTATCCGGAGCTTCAGGAACTTCTTCTTTTTATTATTCCGTTTGCCCTCAAACGAAAATTCGAAAACCTGTCCATTAAAAAGATCCTTGTGCTGGACGAATGCTGGCGGCTCCTGAAAGACGCCAAAGGCACGGAGCTTGTAGAGGTTTTTTACCGGACTGCGAGAAAAATGAACGCGGGCGTTCTTTCCATTTCGCAGAACCCGGAGGATTTTCTTGAGGCTAAAATCGCAGGGGTTATCATCAATAATTCTCCCATTAAGTACATCCTCCGGCTCAAAAAAGGTTATGAAAAGCTCGCCTCTTTCGGTCTCCATGAAAATGAAATCCGTGCGATCCGCGAACTTGAAGCACGACCCGGTTTTTATTCTGAGGTCTTTATCAAATTTGACGACCGGGCTGTGGTGGCGAAATTAGAACCCAATCCCCTTGATTACTGGATCGCCACGACCGATCCGCTTGACCTGGTCGAAGAAGATCGCCTCAGGAGAAATAGCGGGAACCTTAATCATTTCGAAATCCTTGAAAAGCTTGGGGACCAGTTTCCTCATGGCGTTAAAAAAGGAGAGGAGACACTCCATGCGCGATGATCCAGACCCCGTTTTGTTTTGGTTTTGTCTCATCGTGGTTGGAATTGTGCTTACCCTCGTGATCATCCACCGGCTGAGGTATTCATGAAGAAAAACTTACGGGTCATTGTCTTCCTCATTGCTTTTTTTATGTGCGCGGTTCCGCTTTCTTACGCCGCGCTTCCGACTTTTGATGCGGTGAACGCAGCCCTCAATCAACTCAGGAACGCTTTAATGGAGTCTCAATTCGCCCAGGAGATTGCTGTTGCCATTGAGCAACTCGCCCAACTCAAGGCCGAATATCTCGAACTCATCAGGTTTCATTCGGGACTGGACGATTTTTTTGAAGTGTTGATCGGAGATCCTTTCAAGGGACCTCTTCAAGATGCCCGCACCCGCTTAAGGGATGCCTTTATCGACTTTGGGTGGATTACGCCTCAAATCGAGATCCTCACGAGTTCAAGCGCCCCTCAAGATATCCGCGCCTCTTTAGAGAAGGTGACGGGGGAAATTCCTGATTCACGCGAGCGGCCCTATATTCCATTTGAAGAGATTCAAGTGGTGGAAGGTTTTCAAATGGCCCAGGAAATCAGGCGCTCAGGTGGCGAGACGCGTGATGCGGCTCACTTGATCTCAGAACAAGCCAAAACCGCAAGCCCTAAAGGTGCTGGAAGACTTCAGGCGGAAGCCCTTTCCCAAGTTATGGTGTTAAGTCAAGAGAATCAAGAAGCGATGGCCAAGCTCCTTGAGCTTGAGGCCACCCAGGTCGAGCAGGTCTCGCGGGATGAAAAACGCCTTGAGAGGGAGCGCCTTAAATACTTAGAGGACGCAGGCCGCTACCTCGATAACGTTTTGGGCGGAGGCTCGGGATGATCACAACCGATCAATCTCTTTTCACGAATGCGCTTCAAATACCAAATCTCTTCAGCTCTCCCTACGGGACGATGCGGGGGATTTCTTTTTTTCTTTTTTCCGTGATGTTCGTTATCGCCCTTCTTCATGAGAACTTTGAAGCGATTAAAGGAACCTCCGATTACCGGGGTCTTTTGATCCGCGTTTTACTCATCGTAAGCCTTCTTATTTTTTATGAGCGCTTTTTTACCTGGATCGTTTACGGGATGGATCTTCTTTCAAAGGCCGTTTTGCCAGAAGAGGAATTTAAAGAAGTAATTAAAGCCGTATTTCATGAAATTGGCGAGAAAAAAGATTTCGGCGTGCTTAAATTTTTCTCAGTCATCACCGTCCTTAATTTCATCACTTATGCGGTTGCGTTGGCACTTCTCGGGGTGATTACCTGGCTCAGATTCGTTTTCTTAAGCCTTCTTTTTGTTTTTGGCCCCATTCTAATTGCGATTGGAGTCTACCGTGCAACTTCCCAAGGCCTTGGTTTTTGGCTGAGAAGCCTGGTTGGGGTTTCAAGCTGGACGGTCGTGCTTTCTATTCTCATGAAGGTGATTTCGACCATGAATGTGACTTCCATTTATGTTCCGAGAGAAACTAATTCCGCGTCTGTCTTTGCAGCCAATATTCTTTTTATTCTGCTCTTTATCTCAGTTCCCTTGATTTCACACCAGGTCACCTCAAGCGGAACCCTGAGCGGGTTGGGATCCGCTGTGATCGGTTTGGGAACTGCTTTCGTGACGCGCAGTTTCATCCAAAATGTGTTCAGGCGGCCTCAGGAAAGATTCCAAAGGCCAAGCCAGGCTCAGGGTGCCAAGCAGGGAGGCTACAAGTGAAAACGCGCTTTCATGAAAAGCTTGAAAACTTAGAAGGGCACTACTACGAGGTGTTCGGGGACCTTGAAGCTCAAACTGAATTTTTGAAGCTCCTCACTCTCATTCTCTTGGTTTTTGTTTTCTTATCTTCCGCGGCTGCTTTTATCCTCGTGAGACGCGCTCCTCTTGTGATTCGGGTGACCGAGGTGGGCCAAGCGGAGGCAATCCGGGATCTTAAACTCAACAATAGCCCCTCGGAAACGGAAAGCCTTTATTTCGCAAAATCTTTCGTGAAACGGTTTTCTGAATATAACGCCTATACGCTTGCCCGAGATATGGCGGAAGCGATGAACCAGATGACGGCCCGCTACCAGAGAATCGCAAAGCGCGACCTTCTCGAATCAGGTCTCCTGGCCCGGGTGAAAGAAGCAGGGCTTAATTCCGAGATTCAATTCAAAGAAGAAACGCTTGAGCGCAATACCCCAGACCATGCGATCGTATCACTCATCGGGGTTAGGACCCTCACCAGTTATAAGAACCCAAGCTACCGGGAATCGAGCCTTTTTAAAGCGGAAGTGGTTTTGAAAAAATTTCAAAGGTCTCGGGACATTCCTTCAGGCCTTTTGGTGGAGGATTATCGCGAGATGGTGCTCAATAAATTGGAGGGAACGAAATGAGCGATAAGAAATATCTGATTTGTCCATCTTTAGTGTTTTTCTTTTTGATTTTGTTTGTTGCAGCCGGCCATAGCGATGAGGCCAAACCTGCCCAGAATCAGCCTGAGGTTTTAAAGGAACGCCAGAAATTCAACAAGCTCAGGCGGGGGAGCAGGAATATCTACAAGGTCACAATGCGCCCGGGCGTGGTTTTTAGGCTCCAGACCGCTCTTGGCTATCTTTCCACAATTGACCTTCCTGAGAAAGCGCTTAAGGTTTTTGCAGGCGATCAAGAGCTTTTTAAAGTCGGGGTCTATGAGCGCCAGGTGCTCATCAAACCCATCACGGATGATCCCGATTCCCGCACGAACCTCGTGATCATCACCCAATCCGCGCGTCTTGCCTTTGACGTTTCCGTGGGAGCGCCCGAAACAGCCGATTTTGTTCTGGATTTTCGGTTCCCCGAGGATGATGAGGCGCTTGTCCAAAACGCTTTTGAGAAAGCACTTGAGGAGAAAACCCGGGAACTTGAGAAGACGTATCAAGTGAAAGAAGGGAAACTTGATGAAAGAGCCAAAACGCTTGCCCAGGAGAAGCTCAAAGAAGAGATCAAATCCCAAGTGAGGTCCATTCCCCTCAAACAGTCTCGTCAAAATGGCCGCGTCCAGGTCAATCTCCTTTCGCTCTCTCAGGTGGGTGAGCGCGCCTATCTCCGTTTTTCGGTTCTGAATTACTCTGATACACCCTTTAGGCCCCTTAAGGTGATGATTGGTGCGGTGCGAGAGGAGCGCAAATTCTTTAAGAAAAAAGAGGGAGGAGTGGTTGAATTTCCTTCTGAGCTTTCCCTTCCCCGGGTCATCCCGCCGGACAGCTACGAATATGGGCTCTTGGTCTTTGATTACCGTGCGTTAGGAAAAAAAGAAAAACCGCTCTTTAGGATCCTGGAAGAGGAATCTTCCCAAGGTTCCGGTGCCGGGCACCCTCATCGGGGAGACGAAGTCCAGGGGCGGAAGATCGAAATCACGGGGTTTGAATGGTTTTAAGTGAGGCCCCGATGCCAGCTCGCGTGAATCCAAACGAGGTGAAGAAAATTCCGAAGCCGCCTGAACCTGAATTTTTTGATGACCTTGGGACCCGGGAAGAAAGACGTTTCCTCGTCCAAGGGCTTTTGGAAAAGCCGTGGCTTAAGTGGACGGCTGCCGTCACGATCCCACTCGTTTTGGCCCTCATTTTCTTCCTTCCACGCGGGACTGAGAAAAAGAAAACGTTTCAGGTGATTCCCATTGAAAAACGTGAGCTCCTGACGCGCGATTCCGTGGACCGGGCGATTGAGAAGACAAAAAAGGAGCGAGATGAAACTCCGAGGGCATTGAAAAAAGAAAGCCGGCTGACGCTCAAAAGAAATTATGCGACTGACATTGCCGTTTATGTCCAAAAGGACGAGCGAGATAAAACCCAATCTTCCCGTGACGGAAGGACGGTGCGGGATGAGAAAAAACCGGTCGGTCTCCCGGCAGGCACCGAAATTCCAGCCCTTCTTGGAAACCGTATCTTCAGTTTCAACGTGGCTGCTCCGGTCACCGCTTTTGTGGCTAAGGATTTCACCTGGAAAGGGAAAGTGGTGATTCCAAAAGACTCCCGCTTTCTCGGAGAGGCGAGTGTTCTCAAGTCACTCGACCGGATTAATGTCAATTTTGATCTTTTAATTTTTCCAGATGGTGAGGAACGGAGGATCCGGGCCATGGCGTTGGCTGAGGACGGCTCAAGCGGAATCTTGGGAAAAGTAGAAAAACACGGGGACGTCAAAGTCTTAAAGGCCATTGGGGAAACCCTTCTCGGGGGTACCGCGCTTTTTGTAGGCGCCCGGAGCCGGGATCCTTTTAACCTTGAAGATGAGCTGCGGCTTAACCTCACGCAAAATCTCACAAATCAAGCCGCTCAGGATTTAAGGAGCGTCCGCGTAGAAAAATCGATTACGGTTGAAGCGGATACTCCCATTCAGGTCATTTTATTAGAAGCCATTTAAAAGAACAGCGGTGATATGTCAAATGAAAAATGATTGCTCTTTTTCGACACCAAAGGCGTAAAGAATTTTCAAAGAGGAACAAGCCTTTGAAAGATTCTGAGTTTTCTTTGAAGCTTTAATTTTCGATCTTGATTTTGGTTGGTATCAAACTATCAAGCGAATCGAGATCGTTTGTTTAAAACAAAATGTGAGCGAAAAATTTGACCGCTCTTTGATAAAAACGGGAGTTCCGCTCAATTTGCCCTAAACGGCGTTTGAGAAGTGATTCACCCCCTGCCCAGGTTGATAGAGCCGTCCTTCACGCAACAGGGCATGGACAAGCCGGATCAGTTTGCGGGCGGTTAGGACCAAAGCACGCTTTCTGCGATGCTTCGTCACTTCTTGATATTTTTTCTGATAGAAGCTTCGGAATTCGGATGCGTGCACACACACCGAAGACGCTGCTTCGATCAGGTAATAACGAAGGTACTTATTGCCGTGCTTGGTCAGACGCGTTTCTTCGGCCTTGAAGTTGCCGGATTCATAGCGCGTCCAGGTGATACCGGCAAATTGAGCCAGCTGGGGATGGGCGGGGAAACGGCGAATATCTTGTACTTCAGCCGCAATACCGGCCGAGAAAACGGGTCCGATGCCGGGGATGGAGGAAAGGGTCGAAGGAAAGGCTTGGAAACCTTTCTGAATGGCTTGATCGATTTCCTTTAAGCTTTTTTGCAGCGCTTGAATGTTGTTCCAAATGGTTGAGAGGATGAGATCGATCGTGGGACCAAGACCAGGCCTCAGACGGTACGATTCATTGGCCACGTGTTTTAGGGCTTTGGCTACTTTCTCAGCATCAGGAAATCGATTTTTTCCTTCTTTCATGAGGAAGGAGACGATTTCAGAAATGGGCGTTTGGGTGATTTCCTCGGATGACTTGAATTCAAGAATGGTAGCAACGCTTGCACGGCCCAAAGGTCGAGAGAAAGGTTTCAAGCGTTTAAAGCTTGAAAACTTGAGGAAGAGATTCTGGAGAAAGACCAAAGTCTCTTTCACAAGCACTTCAACCAAATGAACGCGAAAGCGTGTCAGGCGTTGAAGAGGAAGATAAGGATTGCAAGGAAGATAGGGCTCTTTGAGCTTTCCAAACCGCAAGCGCTCGACAATGAGGTAAGCATCTTGGCGGTCATCCTTGCCCTTATAAGGGTAGCTTTTCTTGAAGTGATGAAGCTGGCGGGCATTTAAGCGGTAGAAGACAAGTTTGAATTGTTCTTTGAGAGAGCTTTCGGCGATGTATTCCAAAAGATGCCAGTCGTAGAAACTGGTGGCTTCGGTTCCAATCACAAGCTCATCAAAGGCATATTGCTTGTGACATTCAAGAAGCCGTTTGACGAGCTCTTCAGCTCCGGGCAGAGAATTAGGGAGACGAAAGTCTTTAATGACAGGGTTACCTTCAGAATCAGCGAGAGCGAAATGGTTTTCTTGACTTGCAACATCAATACCGAGAAAGAGTTTCTTTGACATGATGGACGAGCTCCTTTCCTTGGAAGTTAAAGGAAACGGGCGAAGCTTGAAAACAGGAGAGATCCTCGAGCTCCACAAGGAAGTCCAACAGCCTCGTTGCCAAATGAGCATCGGGCTTTTGAGATTTGGGTGCAATTCCCTTATGCCCTCGAGAGGAGCGCAAACCTAAAAAGCTCATGCATACAGCGTGTAAGAAGCAAAACTTCCTGAAGCAAAGGATACAGCCTTTTGAAAGAAGCGACAGCGCCAAAGGCGCAGTCCTTCAGAGGAAGACGATTTTATCCTCCAAAACTTCGCCCATTTCACAAGGAGAAGTTTACAAAGGATCTCTCTCAAAGAACAACATAATTAACAGAATTGGTCTTATTCAACATAAGACATTGAGATGACCCTCAATCCAACGAGAGTCTCTCAAAATAAACAAGAGATAGAATACGAGGAGGAAGGAAACATGAAAGGGAAAGAAAGAACGGGAGAGTTTAAAGAAAAGGAAGTCGCGTTTGTGATGCCCGCGCGCGAGAACGAAGAGCTTCATTTTTCAGTGGTAGAGCTCAACGACAAACTGCGGGCGGACATTCGCTATTTTGCCGAATGGGGGGAAGTCGAAGGACTCAGGGCGACCCAGCGCGGGATCACGATTGATCCGGCAAAGTATGGTGAGTTTCAGAAAGGGGTTATGAAACTTTCGGAAAAGCTTCCGCGGAAATAAAGAAGGATTTCGGCTTGGGGTTTTCTTAATCCTGAAACAAAGAAAACCCCAAGTTGAATCCGGCACGTTAGAAATCCTATGAAAAAATATTTAGATAAATTCTTTGGCTATATCGTCGGCTTGATTTATCTCAATTTCCGGTACTCAAAGGATTATTGGCAAGGTCATGTTCCGGATCACTGGAAGTAAGAAGGATGATGAGATGAAATTGCATGAGCTTGAACGTATGAACGCCTTATTGATTACCTTTATTTTTTTCACCGCTTTTTCCGTAAATGCCCAAGAAATTGATGGTCAAGTGGAATTACAAACACGCGAAATCTCTCCCCGTGAAGACATTGGGAGACGTCTTCGCCTTCAGGACGTTCTCGAAAGAGCGCTTGAAAATGACGCGAGGCTTAAGCAGGCGCTCGAACGGCTCCTTAAGAGAGAAGCTCAATATCAGGGAAGTGAGTCTCAATTCTTTCCGAAACTGACCGCTGAAACTTCCCAGGCCTTTGCGACAGGGGATCGGCACTGGCTGAGTTATTTTGATCTTTCCATTGAAGAGCCTTTTTTCCAAGGAGGAAAAGTGCTTGCCGAGAAAAACGGTCTAAAACTTAAGTTTGAGGAGGAACGCTTGAGACTCACCGAAACAAAACTCGATCTCAAACAAGCGATTCAAATTCTTTATGTGGAAATTCTAAACCAAAAAGAGCTGGTCAGGTTTAGTGAAGAAGAGACAAAGGAGCTTAGGAAAACTTACCGCGCATTCCAAAATCTTTTTGAGACCGAAATCATCCCTCACCATGAACTTATCCGCGTAGAAACCCTTCTTAAGAAAGCGAACTTTACTCTGATCGAACACAAGGAAACCTATCACTATCTTTTTTCCATCCTTAAGGAAGCGATTGGAATAAAGGAAACTGAAGCACTTGAGCTTGAGCCATTCACTCAGCTTCCAAAACTTAAGAATAGCCTTTCCTTTTATCTTGCAAGGGTCCGGAAACACGATCCCATTTACCGATTATGCGAGCTTGAGGTAAAGGAAAAGGGATTTGAGAAAAAAGTGCTCCAAGCCGAGCGCTTCCCTCACGTGAGCCTTGTCGCAAGATGGAATTTTCACCGCGACATTTTTGTGGATACGGACCGCGCGATCTTAGGTGCCGTCGGGAAATGGAACATCTGGGACTTTGGAAGACTGTCATCTGAAATCAAAGCCAAAACCCATGAGATGGAGGAAACCCGCTGGCAAGCTTTAGGCCTTGTGAGGGAAAAAGAAAATGAGGTCCGCCGCCTTTTTCACGGGGCAAGGGTCCTGAAAGAAAAAATAAAACTCATTGAAGCAGGCCAGAGGGAGCGGGAAGAGCTTTACAAAAATGAGAAAGCGAAGCTGATTACCGGTGAGAGAGGGAGGCGTGAGCTTCTCGCTTCATTTCTCAAGCTTCAAAGCGTCAAGAGAAAACGCCTTGAAACTGTTACGGAATACAGGGTCTTGGTTTTGAAGCTTGAGCGCAATGCCGGCCTTATGGGTTTTCGGGAGGAGGGGAGATGAGAAAGATAAAGACAAAAACTTTTCTTTTTCTTGGCATTGTTACCGGTCTTAGTTTTCTCGTGACCCTCTTCCTTTCAAGAACGCTGGTTGTGACGGACGAAACCCGGCTCGTGAGCTCGGCCTGGGTGGGCGGCTTCGCCTTTCTTTTTTTTAACGTGGCTTATCTTTTTTCATTAAGCCTCGTCCATCCTTTCCTGAAAGCTCCGGTTTTAGGTGAGGTTTATGTCAAAGATTTTCCAAAAGTGGCCTTAGTTTATCCCATCCGAAATGAGGAGCACGGCCTTTATGAGCGAATCGATTATTCACTTGAGGGGAACCAACTGCCCGATCTTGATCTTTGGGTTCTCTCGGATTCGGATGTTGAATATGAAGCTTCCGAGGAAAAGCTTATTTTAAGACTCAGGGGAAAGTATGGTGCGCGCATCCATTACAGGCGAAGACCGCTGCCTCTTGAACGGAAGCAGGGGAACATTAAAGACTTTATCCTGACCCGTCCTGAATACAGCTACTTATATATAGTAGATGCGGATGGGATGCTCCCTAAGGGAACTGTGTTAAAGCTTCTCAGGAAAGCCCAGCACCCGGAGAACCAGGATGTGGCGATCTTCCAATGTCTCATCCGGATCGCCCACGCCAGAACCTGGTACGCACGGTTTGAAAAAATCGGGACCGCTTTTTCACAAAAGTTTAATTTTACCGCGGTTCAAGCGCTCTTCGGCCGTTCGATTTCTTTCGGACACCATCAGCTGGTAAGGCGGGAAGCGCTTCAAAAGATCAACCTTCCAAAAGGGCTTCTTTCTCATGATAACTGGGACACGGTGCTTCTGGATCAAATGGGCTATCGGGTGGTCTTTTGTCCCGACGTCCATGCATTTGACGAGGCGCCTTCTAGTTATTTAGAGGCGCGCGCTCGCGCAAGGCGCTGGTCTCAAGGGACCCTTCAGGGCTGGCCGCTTCTCTTGAAACCGAGAATCAGCTTGGCCTCACGTTTCCTCGTCTTTTATGGAATTTATCTTTATCTCGCAGACCTTGTTTTTTTCTTCTGGGTGATCTTAGGGTTTCTCGCGCATTCAGCGCCCACAGGAGAGCTCATTCACTTCGAAATCGATTCGATCTGGATGGGTCTTTTCACCAATAGCCTTCTTTTCGGAGTGCTTCTTTTTAGTTTCGGTGTGATCCTGTTCCATAAGCTTGTCCTGGTAAGGACCTTTAGGGATTTTTGGGAATACCTGTATGAGCTTTTCTTCTCAACCCTCGTAACACTCAATAACTTTTTCTACGTCCCCTTGGATTTAGCGACACTCCCTTTCAGAAAGCTTGCGTGGAAGCCCATGAAGAAAAATCCATTTGAAAAGATGAGTTTTTGGAATGCGGCAAAGGATCTTTGGCCTGGCACAGCTTTGGGTTTAGCCGGTCTTTATTTCTCAACCCATGAGACCCCTTACTTTATCTGGCAGGCGACACCTATTCTCATCAGTTTGATTGGTTCGATACCGAGCGTTTACTTGACAGCCAAGCCGATCCCCAAGGGGTTCTTGGCCTGGATTTGAGTCTGGAGGATAAAAGGATGAACGAAAAAAAATCAATTGAAGTTGGAAATATTGGAGAAGGATATCCCGGTGAGCCCTCGCTCTTCAAAGAGCGAGGGGCGAAAAAGAGAAAAGGAAATCTTTTTTTTCTCCTCATCCTCCTATTTCTTCCTCTGATTTTCTTCAGCCGGGCTCACCTGATTCGGGGTGAGGCGGTAATCAGGGCGCATGAATTTATCGAGCTCGGCCCCACAACGGAAGGAATCTTAAGAGAGATGGTCTCAAGGACGGGAGATACGGTCGAAAAAGGGAAGCTCGTTGCCCATTTTGAAAACCCCGGCCTTTCAGAAGGGCTCGCCCAAGCCAACTTACGCCTTGAGATTCTCGCTCACGAGTTCAAGCGGCTTTTGAATCGGAAGAAGTTTCTTGGGAAAGAGAAGCAGGCGAAAACCATTCTTTTTGAAATCGGAGCGGTTGCAAAGAGAGTGCTTGAGACAGTTGACTTTGAACTTAACCAGACCCTTGAAGAAATCGCAATCAAGGAAAAAGAAATTGAAGCCCAGAAGGCTCAAACACGCTTTCTCAAGGAGCGCTTAGCGTCTTTGGATCTTGAAGCGCCTTTCCGGGGGGTTGTAATCAGGGATCAGGCGCAAAAGACAGGCAACTTGATCAAGGAAGGCGAACCTGTGATCGAGCTTTGCGATCCCGCAAGTTTTTATCTTGAGTTTTCCGTGCGCGAACAAGAGGCTGAGAAGCTCAAAGTTGGGGATCGGGTCAGAATCCGCTTTCATGCCATTCCCGGGAGGAGCTACCGTGGGAGAATAAACCGGATAGACCGAAAGACGGTTGAGGAAGTCGAGAAAGTTTTCAAAGTGAAACACGTCGTTTTATGCGAGATCCAGCTTGATGAGATACCAGAGAATGCCAGGTATGGGATGCGCGCTTCAGTCAAAATTGACCCCCAAAGGGTCAGGCATACCCCTGCTTTCCGCTTTAAGATTACCGACTTTTTTATGAAAAAGGTAAGGGGGGTCAATGGAAACCGAAACTATCGACTCTGAACTCATCCTTTTATTCCGCTCAAGAAACGGCTCAAGAAGAATCAGGGATCTTGGGGAATCCGCGAGAAGATTTTATGAAGAAGAAAACTTCCAAGAGTTTGCGTTCAGAAACTTTAATTTAAGAGAGGAGCAAAGGGTTTAATGATGAGAGCCATTATTCTGGCCGCTGGTTTCGGAACAAGACTTTATCCTTTAACAGAGCGGCGTCCCAAGGCGCTCCTTCGCCTTGGAGGAAGGACGCTTCTTGACCATTTAATGACAAAACTTGAAGCGCTTGACCCCATCCGCGAAATTGTTCTCGTGACGAACGGACGCTTTTACGTGGATTTTTTTAAATGGCGAATGGAAGCCCGCTACCGGAAACCCATTTTTATTGTGGAGAATGGAGCCTATCTCCCGGAAAAAAGAAAGGGTGCGGTCCGGGATTTATATATGGGGCTTAAGACAAGGCAAAGCTTGAGTGATGATTTTTTGATTCTCTCAAGTGACAGCTATTTTGATTTTCCGCTAAGCCACTTTCTTCTTCCCTGCCTTGGGCATCCGAAATCCGCCTTCATCGGCTTCAAGGACCTAAAGGAAACAGAAAGGGCAGGATTTTATGGGGTAGTCGAACTTGATTCGAATGGCAAAGTCACCGGCTTCGAAGAAAAACCTTCCCATCCCAAATCAAACCTTATCAGTCTTGGGGTCTATTATTTCCCGAATGAGTTTCGTCTCCGGGTTTTTGAATACCTCGAAATCAACGGTCTTAATCCAGATAGAATCGGAGATTTTCTCAGGTGGCTCATCCAAAAGGAGACCGTCTACGGGATAGAGTTTGATGGAACCTGGTTTGATATCGGGGATCTTCTGTCCTATGAGCAGGCAAAGAGGTTCATCAATGTTAACGCTGTTTCTTAATGGGTGTGTGCTTGGATTATTTCCGCCATTTTTTATGAGGCGGCGTGATCAAATTGAATTTGGAGGTGTTTAAAGTGAAAGGATTGTTGTGGGTTAAAGGTTTGGCCATGATTTTGATATCACTTGAAATCATGGGTTGTTCTACGCTTGTTGGGAGGCAGCATGATGAGCAGGAGGTTTATTTTGATTCAAATGTTCCAGACGTCGAAGTGACCTGCTCAGGAAGGAGAACGAAAACGCCGGGAAGCCTCCCGCTTCTTCAGAGCAGGACACATTCTTGCACCGCTGAACATGAAGGCTATCAGAAAAAGGTTTTTAAAATCGACTCAGGTCTTTCCTGGGCTGGATTTGCTCATTCCACGGCTTTGAATACAGTGGCCACAGGCTGGTGGACCATGGGGATTGGAACAGGACTTGGCTGGCTTACAGACGCTGCCTCAGGAGCCATGAAGAATTTGAAGAAGGAGAGCGTTTACCTTGAGATGGATCCTCTCAAGAAGAAGGAGGCTGCCGGTGCGAAAGCTTCGAGTTAGGATGGAATGGGGCGGTAAGAACAACGCCCAATGGATGATGAATCTACTGCGCTCGCGTTTTTTCCTCATGAATTTTCCCAATTGTAAAAACGTGAGCAAATTTTTTGAGGGGATGGATAAGGACCTTTCAAACAAATTTGAGATTCTCATCCGGCCGCTTGGAGGAGAGCCATTGGATGAAAACGGCAAATAAAAAAGAGAGAAGAAAAATGAATCCAGCAAAGAAAAGAATGGATCTTTGTCTGCCCGGATCAACTGGACAGGGCGCCTACAATATCAAGGGATATAAGGAAATCTTGAAAGACATTCAGGAAATTCTTCAGAAAGCGAAAGGAAGGGCTTATCAGGCGGTTGATAAAGTCAAGGTTGAAACCTACTGGGAATTGGGCTCGAGAATCGCCAAGGGGGAACTTGAGAATAAGAGCAGGGCCGATTATGGAAAAGCGGTCGTCTCGAAGCTTTCTAGTGATACGGGCACTGACAAATCCACCCTTTATGACGCTTATCGCTTCTTCAAGACCTACCCGATTTTCCGCACAGTGTGCGGAAAATTGAGCTGGTCCATCTGGCGCCGCCTGATTTATATCCCTGATGAGCAGGAGCGTGAGTTCTACCGTACGAAGGCCAATGAGGAAGACTGGTCTTTCAGAGAATTTGAGCAGGCTTTAAGAAGCAGCCTGTTCAAACGGATCGGATCCAAACGGAACCTGGACCTTGTGAAAGCCCCACCCATCAAGAACCCTCATGAAGTATTCAAAGACGTTTATGATTTTGATTTTCTGGACCTTCCGGCTCTTTTCAAGGAGTATGATCTTGAGAGTGCCATGATTGAAAAGGTCATTGCTATCCTCATGGAGCTTGGGAAAAACTTTTGTCTTTTGGGAAGACAGATTCGAATTCTGATCGATGGGAACTGGGATAGGATAGACCTGGTTTTTTATCATACGAAGCTTCATTGCTATATTTTGGTGGATCTTAAAAAAGGGCGGTTTAAAAGTGAGTATGTAGGGCAGATGAATAAGTATATCGAATATTACCGCCGTAACGAGGAAACGAAACAAGATCACCCAACCATAGGACTTATTCTGTGCGAAGATATCGGGTATGAAGAAGCGGTTTACGCCTTGGGTGGACTAGAAAAAAAGATATTTGTAGCCCAGTATCGGCTCAAGTTACCCAGTGAAAAAGAAATTGCTTACCGGTTGAAGCAATTGAAGAATTAAAATAAGAAAACGGATGTGGAAAAAGGGACTATCCGGGGTAAAATAGCTCTAAATCAGGCGATGAAAATATGATCAAGCTTCCTAAAAATTTACTGACGCTTGCTGAAGCTGGTGGCAAGTACGGCTTCAGCCCTGGGACACTCAAGGATTATGTGAACCGGGAGCGGCTTGAAGCCGTGAAAAAAGGAAGGGTTTGGTATACAACCGATGAAGCCATGAAAAGGTATATCCGCAGTCGGGATGTGGAAAGGATACCAAAGAGGTATAGGAAAAAGGCTTGAATGTACTACGATATAGTAGTACAATAAGTTGATAAAAAAAAGCCGGTGAAGCTTTCGAGGGCACTCACCGGCTAGCAAAAATGGACAAGTTAGCGTTCCTCACGCTCTTTATGTCCTATGCCTTTTTTATTGTACCTCCTGTGATTTGATTTATAAAGGAAAATTTCCGGGAGGTGAATGGTGAGTGAAGAATAGTGAACTAAGGCTCGGAAACCAAAGTCGAAAGGTATTTTTTGACTGGGCAGGATTGATACGGTTTCTGCTAGAGACGCCAGGGGAGCGTCAGAAGATTGGATCAGCGTGGCCGCTTTTTCTTGACATAGTTCGGAAAGTAGACAATTCGGGGATATGTTTCGACACGTACTCAAAGATGGCTAAAAGGTATGGAGTTGCTGTCATCACAGTAAAGAAATGGAGAAAACATCTGCACGAGCATTCGGTAGTTGAGTCCTTTAGCCAAGGTCGCACGATGGCGTTTCGACTTCTAGAGCCATATCGTGCTTCCTTAAGATCCGATGAGGACCTTGAGGGAAATGATGAAATGAACGCTCTCAGAGCTCTTAAAGGAATTTTAACCAGATGCCTGAAGGAAACATAGAGAGATTTACATTTTAAGAGTCAAAGACACAAGATGAAATTTGAGATTGTCAACAAATATAGCGAAGCGCGGGTCCTGAGAGCGCCGGTTTGTGAATCTCCCTTTAATGTGCGGGAGCTAGTCTCGGCATTGACCGATGCCACATCCTTTATCTTCCCCGACGAGAAAAATAAGTTCGATCGCGCACGCGTGATGGTTGCTGTGAGATTATTTGAGCGTTTTTTGAAGTTGTCGAAGGCAACCGAAGTGAATCTCCACGAAGATCTTCTCGAACGCTTTAGGGCCTCATTTCTAGACCAGCTTATGAAAAGAAATGGTGCACGGTATTCGGAGGAGCAGGTGAATAAGGTTATTGATTCCATTCGTTGTCTCACCAATGGCTATTTTTATTCGCGTAAGCTGATCCTGCGTAAGCTTCTTGTAAGAAAAGCTTATTTGAAATATGAACGCTTTCTTTCTTTTTCGAAACTAACCCAAGAATTGCTTATCGCATACGAGGGGGATGGAAGACATGTAGAAGCAACAAAAATATATTTTGACGATTCTAAGGGCAACGAACGTTTTCGATATCAGTTTAGACGTAAGCTAGCCAGACTTAGTTCCTATAATCGTCGATCTCGGATTGGTTGTACACTGACTTTGTTATCCGTTCTCAACAAAACTGGGATTGAACAGATCCAAGGAGATGATCTCGTGAGATTTCTTGAGGTTTACCGGGATAAGAACGAAGAAGAAACAGCTAAAAACTGTCTCGCCGCTCTATTTTCGATTGTGGCTAATGGTATTGATTTGGGAATCTTGAAAGAGAATCCCTTTGATAATTTCCGGCTAGAGAAACGTAATAGGAAATCTAGGAATGATTTTGTCACGCCGGAGGAGATAGAAAAACTATTTAATCTCGATTCGGTTGATTGGAAAAATGATCGGGAAGTGCGTGGGCGTTCGCTAACCGCTTTGATTTATGATACAGGACTTCGTGCGGGTACGATTACACAATTGAGATTAGAGGATGTGAGCGAATTACCGGACAGCAGATATAAGTTGACGATTAAAGGTGAATATTTAAAAGGAAATAAAGAAGATAAAGTCGTGTATCTTCTCTTCCAAGAGACAATTCCGCTCCTAAGGCATTGGATGCATGTGGTGCGTCCTAAACTCAGCCCTCAAACTGATCGATTGTTCTTATCTTGGAGAGGAAAACCGCTCACGGTCACTGGAGTTGAGGATATTGTTAATGAGTGCTGCCGTCGACTCAATATCCGTACGTTTAAAGGTAAAATTCCCTCACCGCACACGTTTAGGCATACGCTACCTACCTTGAATACCGAACCTTATGGTAAATGTCTTGCTTCGAGACTTATGCAGCACCGGCTCGGCCACATGGATTTTTCGACTTTCGAGAAAATCTATGTTCATAATAATCCTCTTAGCGAGATGAAGGAATATAAGAGGCTTTTTGCGATGGATTCTGAAGAGCACTGGTTAAATCAAATCAGCAAAGAGGATCTTTGGAAACTTCTCGATTGCTTATCGTCTGCCAAGCAAAGCAGCATTCGGGATATTAAAGATGCTTATGAGCGTGAGTTGGAAAAAAAGAATAGACAAAAGAAGAATCTAAAAAGGGTCGATATCTTAACAGAGGAGGAAACCATTTCTACATTGGCATGCTTTCAAGTAGATTATCGTTCGCTCCGTGCTTGGGGCTTGAGGGAAGGAATCTGCCGTATGAGCGAACATAATGGTAAGAAAAACTTCGTTTATGATGAAAGCAGAATCCAGGAGATCCTTAAAAGTTACATTGTTGCAGAGGAGGCATTAAGGAAATTTCTTGGAAGTCGGACCGAATTCTATCGGTGCCTTAAGAAATGTCAAAGGATTATCATTGGTAGAAAAACTCTTATTTCCAAGGACGATTACTTGCGATTTATGATTGATGATATGAATCGGTATAAGATTAGGATGGGGCAGGGTAAGGCGGGATACGCAAGTGTCAAGAGCTGATAGTTTGGGACTGACTGCAACGGAATTTGGGACTGACTGCAATTTTCTTCGCTTGATCTTTAAGGCCGTTTTTTGTAAAGTGTTATAGCATAACGGATTAATAAATTTGACATTGCGCCCGTAGCTCAACTGGACAGAGTGACAGGCTTCGAACCTGTAGGTTCCGAGTTCGATCCTCGGCGGGCGCGAATTTAACCAAGGAATTAAATGCGAAAAAGAATTGCGGTTGTTTTAATTCTTTTACTGTTGGTTGGCTGTGCTCATCAAAGCCACACGATTACAGATTCTTCCCATTATTCAAAAGTCGAAACCGAACTTGGCGAAGCCATTCATCGCCAAATCCTTCAAAACATTCCGGTTTATAGAGAGGAAGAGTTAAATCGATATGTTCAATCGATTGGCCAGAAGCTGGCTTCCGTTGCTGATCGAAAGGATTTGCTCTATCGGTTTGTGATTCTTGAAGACGATCGGATTTACGCCACACATGCTCCCGGTGGTTATGTTTATATCACAACAGCGTTTTTCAGATTCCTTGCGAACGAAATTGAACTTGCTGGCATTTTAGCTCAGGAGGTAGCGTTGCTTCAGTACAGAGACCCCAGACTTTCAAAAGCTAAGAAGGCATTTGATCTGCTGCTCCGTACTGGAAGCTATGTCGGTCCCGCCTTCGGCAGTATCGGAGCACTATCTGTGCTGGGGCTTGCTTTAATTGGAAGTTTGACTTCAGGAGAAAAGTCACTGGTTGAACGTACACGGGATGCAGACAAGAGGGCGCTTCGATATCTAGCAGAAAGCGGTTACGATCCGCAGGGGTTGATCGATCCTTTGCAGCGCATGATTCAGCCAACTTCTCCGTACCGCGCTTACCTTTACGATTACTTACAGTCTCACCCCATTTCACCGAAGCGCTTTGAAGAGTTGGACCTGCAATTTCAAAAGCTCCAGCTGGCGGACAAACAGTTTGATGCGCACCGAGAAATTTACCTTACTGCAACGCAATCCGTCCGAAGTATTTTTCAGCGGAAGTAAGAGTGGATTATAAGATTTCGGGGAGCCGGGTCTGGGCAACGATGTCATCGAGACTGATTTCGATTGCTGCCAATTGAGAGCGTTTTTCACTTAGGAATTGTGCGATTTTATTTGCGATCGCTTGATCCAGTTTAGCGAATTCTATCCCGTGAAAGGTAACATATCTGTTTTCGTGTTTTTTCTTGATGGCATATTTGATCAATCCCGTTAAAGAAACAGAATCTTTGTCAGTGAACCACAGTTTTAAATAAAGTTCTTGTTCTTTTTTAAGTTCAAAACGTGAGATTAAACATAGTCCACCTTCCGAAAGATCATAAATCTGAGCTTGGAATAACAGCGTATCTTCATTAAAGCCCACATCTGCACGGAGTGGAATTTTTAAGCGAGCGAAAGACCGGCGTTCAATTTCACCCTGCGGGGGTACAGTTGTGAGGCCAGAGAAGTCTAGCTCTTCAGCGATTTGCTCTGCGGCTCGGTCCATGATGAAGGTATTAAACCACTCTCTGCCTTTTTGTTCCATAAAAGTGAATTTAACACCGCAAATATAGGGTGGACCTGTTTTGGTCGTCCACGCGACTTCTCCCTGAGCTTCAATCGTTTTACTTTTGACACTCAAAAGAAGCCTAAGAGAAGTTCCGATGGCAAGCCTTGTGTCATCTTCGACACAAAGACCTCCTCTCGATAAATTCCGGATCTTGATGTTACGGGATTTACCATCACCGGCTTGATATTTTGCCTTCAAGAATGATGGGGTTGTTAAAGGCTTGCTTTGAGTTGAGTCCGCGTCAGTCATGTCAGCCGCATTTTTATCTTCTAACGGTTCCAGTACAGGAAGTGACGGCAGTGTTGAATGTCGGACCATTTGCTGGATGGGAAGTTCCGGATAGATCTGGGCTAAATAATCGATTCGTTCTGGATTTGCTTTTTTAAGAACATCGGAATTTTCTAAGAAAAAATACTCGAAGTCTTCACGGTTCCAACGGAAAAAGTCGCCAATCTTTTTTAGTTCAAGCTTATTTCCAAAAAAGAGCTTATAGAGTCCAGGTGTTTTTTTCCTTGTTCGTTCTTCGATGTTTTCAAAGTTAAGCCGCATAGCGATTGAAGGATTTCCGTTAACCGATTCATAAATGCGTTCTTCACCGAATTGTTCGAAATAAAGGGATGAGTAAAGAAATTTGTGTACGGGATTCATGGCAATACAAAGATCAGTACTGCCGCCAGCACCTCGGGCATACCAGAAGATCGGCTTGAACATTTGGTATAAGCAGCGTAACCGTTCCGCGAAATAAATAAGCAGTATTCCTCTGCTGATGACTTGGGAGTTTAAAGCCAAAAGCGATACTTCGCAAAGCTTTCTACCGGTATTTCGGAGCGTCTGAATTTCTTTAGGGTAAATGCTCTCCATAGGAAGTCCCAAAGGGGAGTCGAAAATAAGTGAAGCAGTTGCAGCCAATATGTTTTTCCGCCAGAGGCAAAAGGTAACCGTATCCGGAAGGGCGCTATAAAGGGAAACCCGCATTTTAGAAGGATGAGCGGGGCAATAGCCCTTTTTGAGATATTCTTGATAAACGGTTCGGAAGACTTCTTCAAAATGCTCCCGTCGCGTTGCAAACTCTACTCGTTCTCTAGCAAGCTCATGGACAGTCACTATTCTTCCTTGGTTATGGGTTGACTGCGCCTGTTTATGGTATTTAAAGAGTAACATCCCAACAAACGCTTTGCAAATGTCCTCCAGAATTAACTGTTTAGGTGATTTGGCTAAATATTGGCTACCTCCATGTTCATTATGTCAAACAGTAATGGTTATATGAGACATTTCGGTGATTTTTTTAAACATCGTTTAAGTTATTTATTTATAATGTATTATATAAATTAATCAGTTTTATGTCTAAAATCATTAACTCTGTTTGCATAATTGTGTTAACGTGATAGGCCAAGTATCAAAGATCGTCCATAATTTTAAACCCTGTTCCCGTAGTAAGTTCTAGAGAAATTTTTTTAATATTTGTTCGTTAGATCCGTTTGGCATGGTACGTGCATTTACTAAGACTTTCCAGGACAAATAGGGAAATAATAGTAAAAACATGATTCATAACGTAATTTCAATATCAAACATAGGAGGATTTGAATCGTGAATGGGCGCCTGACCATTACCGATGTGGCAGAAAAAATCGGAGTTACTACCAAAACGCTAGTCCGTTGGGAGAAATCCGGAAAGATTCGCAAGCCCAAGAGAGACTGGAAGGGCTGGAGGTTTTATTCTGAGGATGATCTTGCGGATATCCAGCGTTTTGTCAGTACCGTTTATGAGTTTTAAAAAATCTTTGAAAGTGAGGAATTTTGTAATGAAAAATATTTCAAAACAAGGAGCGGTCGCAATTGTTTTAATCACGTTGCTTACGGGAAACCAAATGGCATACGCAGAGCCACTCTTATATAGAGGCAATCAAGACAGTAATTCGAAGAATCCGAATGTACAAAACGGTCAATCGCCGGCAGTTCCGATTCTTTACGGCGCCAATTATGACCCTCAGTTTTCCCAGTACGCAAGTTTTATGCAGGCGCCCAATTATAGTCAAGGGCCACTTCAGCAGCAGTACGGACAATCCCCATACAGCCAATTTCCTTATGGTGCTGGGCCAGCGTACAAGAATTCAGCTATTGATCCCACAAAAGATCCTTACGCAGCTTCCGAGGTTTCTCCTTATTCACGTTATTCCCCCTATATGGAAATTGTGGGAGAAGGTTCGGATTATAAACTCGGTATTGATGATGTGGTGACCATTATCGTGAGAAATCAACCTGATTTTTCGGGTCGTTTCGTAGTTGATCCGGATGGGAATGTTCAATACAACTTCGTAGGCGATATCAAAGCCGAAGGCAAAACGAAAGAAGAGTTGAAAGCCGAGATTATGAAGCGGCTTACTCAATTCGTTCGTTACCCGGAAGTGGCTGTTATGGTTTCAGAGTACCGGAGCAAGGCAGTTTATGTGTTTGGTTATGTTAATGCTCCTGGGAAATACGCCATGAAGGGCAATCACATTACCGTGAAGGAGGCAGTCGTAGCAGCGGGGCTTCCGCGAATGGACGGTTCGCTTAATCGAGTTTATGTCATTCGTCCAGATAAAAATACGAAAGACGGCAAACCCGGGAAAAAGAAAGTGAATTTGAACAAGCTTCTAAACAAAGGCATCACAGCTGAGGACTTTGTGCTGGAGCCTGGTGATACCCTCATCGTCAACCAGCGCTACTTTGATAAGTTTGTTACCGGCTTCTCAAGACTTGTCGGCCCAGTGTTTCAATCAGCAGCGGTTTATGAGCTTGCGTGGGGAGGATCTGCGCACGGCTTTTTACGGGGCGGGGGGCAGCGGAAAGGATGATTAATTTATTTATGCGAAAGGCAACTAAAAAGTGTCACTTTTGGCAAAGAGGAATGTGTCAGGCGCTTTATTTCTGGCCCTTGATTATCATGGGTGGACGGCTTGTCGCTAAGGTGATCCTGAATATATGGAATCTGGTTGAACCGGGCGGTCACACGCAGACGTTTCAAGAAACGATTCCTTGAGGAAAAATTTGAAGATTTAAAGGAGAATTAAAAAGTGAACCTAAGTAACGTAACCCAAACCCTAAGACTCAGAGAATATTATTACCTGCTCTTGAGGCATAAATTGGTCTTCGCATGGATTGTGGCCATTTGTTTGACGGTCGCTACGATTTCTACGTTTTTCATGACCAAGATCTATAGAGCTGATACCGCTCTTCTCGTTCGTGACGAAGAAATTTTAAACCCCTTAATTTCCGGTTTAGCGATTGCCCCTTCCACGATTTCGCGTCTCCGCACTCTTAAAGAAGAACTTCTTTCTTGGCAAAGGTTGACTCTTTTGGTTGAGCAACTGAAACTCGACAAGGAAGCCAAGACACCATTGGAGTATGAAAAACTGATCAAAGGTCTTAGAGACAATATCGTGGTTAAAATGGGAGGTTCCCAAATCATTACAGTTAGTTTTGAAGGTCCTGATCCCAAAAGAGCCCAAAGCATTGTTCAAACCCTTGCTGATATCATTATTGGAGGTACGCTTACCTCTCAAAAGGTCGAAACATCAAGCGCCATTCGTTTTATTAACGAACAGCTTGAAAGTTACAGAACAAAATTAGAAAAATCAGAAGAAGAGCTCAGAAAATTCAGAGAAATTTATAGTTCCACTCTTCCAGTAGCCACCCAAATGAATGAGCAGCTAGTCGCGCTCAAATTGGAACTCAATAATCTAATGATAGAAAACACAGAAGAGCACCCGCGCGTCATCCAGACCCGCAAGCAAATCGAAGCTCTTGAAGAGCAGCGCGATACGCAAATGCGCAAAGCAAAAGAAGAAGGTGTTGATATTGCACCAGAAGAATATGCCAAACTTGTTTCAAGCGTGCCTCGCCAGGAGCAGCAACTTGCTAAGCTTCAACGTGATTATATGGTCAATGCAAATATCTATGAATCTCTTCTCCAAAGACTTGAAACCGCTAAAATTTCTGAAACTCTTGAACAATCTGACAAGGGACCTAAATTCCGTATCTTGGAACCAGCGCGTCTTCCGCTTCAGCCGGTGAAACCCAATAAAATTCTTGTGGTTCTCGGAGGTTTGTTGGTTGGCACGCTGGTCGGTGGTGTTGTGATTTATCTCTTAGACCTAAGCAATACTTCTATTCGCACGGTGGATGAGGCTCGGAACGTTCTCGCGCTTCCGGTTTTTGGTTCCATTCCTCCCATTAATCCTGAGGAGCTTTTGATTCAAGAAAGTTTGAGGAGGACGGGAAGTGTATAAAGCCTACTACGGATTTCGTGAAGTCCCGTTCAATCAAACACCGGACTCGGCATTTTTCTTTCCGTCCGAGAAACACAAGACGGCTCTCGATGCGCTAATTTATGTGATTAAACAGCGAAAAGGTTTCGTGGTGGTTACGGGAGAAATTGGATCTGGAAAGACTACGGTTGCCCGCACGCTTTTAAAGAAAATGGGAAGCAGCATTAAAAGTGCTATGGTTACGAATACGTTTTTAACACCAAAAGGAATTATCACATTGATTCTTGAAGATTTGGGCGTGGTGTACAAGCCAAGTTCGAAAGAGCGACTTCTCTTACAGCTCAATGAATTTTTATTGGCCGAAGCCCGCCAAGATCAAGATATTGTTCTGTTAATTGATGAAGCCCAGAACTTAAGTCCGCAGTGTCTTGAAGAAGTGAGGATGTTGTCAAATCTCGAGACTGAAAAAGATAAGCTTCTTCAGATTGTTTTGATTGGTCAGCCGGAATTGAGACGGAAGTTAGAGATGGCACGTTTGGAACAATTCAGACAGCGCGTTGCGATTCATTATCACATTGATCCACTTAATGAAAGTGAAACAAAACAGTATGTCCTACATCGTTTGAATCACGCCAGAGCAAACGGACGCGATTTGGACAGTCTTTTTGAACCTGAAACGTTTGATCTAATTTATGATTTTTCTCATGGTCTGCCTCGTTTGATCAACAAACTATGCGACCATGCACTTTTTATCGGTTTCGTTTCTGATACGAAGGCAATTAACCCTTCGATTATTCAAGAAGCGATTCACGAACTTCGTTTTAGAGAGGATAGAAAACATGAGCAAATTTTCCAAGGCGCTTGAAAAAATCCAGCAGGAAAGGGAATCCAAGACTCCTCCCGTGCTTGAAAAACGAGCACCTAGTTTTGAGATTCCAGAGGGAGCACAGGAACCTTCGGCAAATTGGGATCGAGGGATTCCAGTCATCAGAAACGCAAAACCTGATACGCGGATTGTGACTTATCACTATCCCACTTCGACTTTAACCGAACAATATCGAATGTTGTGTCATAACTTGAAAACCCAGTTGGACCAAATGGGGGCGAAAGTGATTTTGGTATCCAGCTCCATTCACGGCGAAGGAAAGACCGTCACCGCGACTAATTTGGCACTTGCGCTTACCGAAATGGGGAATGCGAAAGTGGCTTTGATTGATGCGGATCTGAGACGTGGAAGAATCGGTGAATATCTAGGCCTTAGGAGGGACCTTCCGGGACTTTCTGGTTTTTTAAGCAATGGTTTAAGCGTCAAGCAAGCCATGGTCCGGAATTCGATCGATAATTTAACCATCATACCTTGCGGACAAGTAACCAATAATCCGACGTCGCTTTTGGGTTCTGAAAAATTCCGCACTCTAATTGCAGAACTGAGAAATCACTTCGATTATGTTCTAGTGGATTCTCCGCCCATTATGGCAGTTGCTGATGCAGGAATTTTGGGGCGAGACACCGACGGCCTTTTGATGGTGATTCAAAGCGGCAAAACTCCCAAAAGTGTCATTGCTCATGCGAACATTTTGTTTAAGCAGGCGGGCATCAAAATGCTGGGATATGTGCTCACGAACGTCGAGTTTCAATCTGCGGATTATCGCTATTACTACTATTCCTACGATCAGGAACTGGATGATCATGCGAGCAAGACCATGATGGAGCGTGCTCTCGATGTAAAGGATAATTTGGTTTCGCGTTTGAAAAAAACGGGTTCATTTTTAGAAAAGAAGGAGCGGCAGTTTAACGAATGGTGGGACTATAAAATATTAAAAAAGAAAGACAGCTATCACATATCAGACATCAGTCACGGCCAAACGGACGAGGATGATGAAATACCAAAAGCCTGAACCATTAATGGCTTGGAAGGAAACGATAGACTTAACAGAGTCGGATGAAATTTCAGTTGTATTAACAGGCTTAGAGAAAGAATCGACAGCTCGAGATAATGGAGGTTTAAAACATAATGGCAAAGTGCTTGGTTACGGGCGGTGCGGGTTTCATTGGGTCTCATATTGTAGATGCTCTCGTAGCACAGGGTGATCAGGTACGCGTTTTTGACAATTTGTCAACCGGCAAACGGGAAAATCTTGCGCAATCGGAATCTAAAGTCGAATTTATCCTTGGTGATCTACGGGATAAAAAAGCAGTTGCAAAGGCGCTGAAAGGAATTGATTATGTCTTCCATGTGGCTGCGCTCCGAGCGGTTCTGCGTTCGGTGGATGATCCCGAGGAAACGAATGAGGTCAACGTTACGGGAACTCTGAATGTCCTTTTGGCAGCTCGCGATGCTCGCGCTAAAAGAGTTGTTTTCACTTCTTCATCTTCTATCTACGGCGACACCGAAAAATTTCCTTGCCATGAAAGCGATCTTCCAAAACCGCAATCTCCATACGCTGCTTCCAAGATCATGGGAGAATACTATTGCAAAATTTTTACCAAACTTTATGGTCTCGAAACAGTTTCTCTCAGATATTTCAACGTATTCGGCCCAAGACAAAATCCAGAATCAGTTTATTCAGCGGTTATCCCCATTTTTATAGATTGTCTCCTCAAGAAAATTTCTCCAGAGATTCATTGGGACGGAAAGCAGTCCCGGGATTTCTCTTACGTTGATAATGTTGTTTTAGGCAATCTCCTTGCTGTGCAAGCGAAGAACGCAGCAGGCGAAGTATTTAATATTGCCTGTCATGAAGAATATTCCGTTTTAGATATTTTTGAAAATTTGAAAGATATTCTCAAAATTAAAGACGTTAAGCCTGTGTTCAAACCGAAGCGGGCAGGGGATGTTAGGCGAACCTTTGCTGATATTTCCAAAGCGGAGAAACTTTTAGGTTTCAAGGTCCAGACTCGATTTCAGCCTGGGCTTGAGAAAACAGTCAAGTGGTTCCTCGACTCCGGAGTATTAAAGAAGAAAACAAATCAGAAAACGAAGAGCAAGGTAAAGGTATAGACATGGCGGCGAAGACTAAAAGCCCAAAGCGTAAAACGAAAAACTCGAAGCTAGAAATTCGAAACTTATCGCTTGAGGAAAAAATTCGTACACGAACGCTCCGCGCTGGAATTATGGGTTTGGGTTACGTCGGCCTTCCACTTGCCGTTGAATTTGCCAAAGCAGGAGTTGAGGTCTACGGGATTGATATTGACGTTGAAAAGGTAGCGCGAATCAATCAGAGCGAGTCCTACATTCAGGATGTACCTCAAGAGTCAATTAAGACGCTGGTTTCTCAAAAGAAACTTCACGCAACGAACGATTTCACCGTCATTAAAGAATTAGATTCCGTTAATATCTGCGTTCCTACTCCGCTTCGGAAATCGAAAGATCCGGATATTTCTTACATTGTTGCAGCAGCAAAAGAAATCGTGAAGTATCTCCATAAGGGAATGCTCGTGATTCTTGAAAGTACCAGTTATCCTGGAACAACGGAAGAAGTGATTCTTCCGATGCTTGAGAAAACGGGTCTGAAGGTGGGAAAAGATTTTTATCTCGCTTTTTCACCTGAGCGGGTTGATCCTGGCAATCCTAAGTACAACACGCGTAATATTCCCAAAGTGGTTGGTGGCGTTACCCCGAAATGTACGGAGCTTGCCAAAGCATTTTACGAGCTCGCCATTGAAAAAGTTCACGTTGTTTCTTCGCCTCGCTCTGCGGAAATGGTGAAGCTTCTTGAAAATACGTTTCGAAGCGTCAACATCGGTCTTGTGAATGAACTGTGTCAGATGAGTGAGAAACTCGGCGTGAACGTGTGGGAAATTATTGATGCAGCCGCGACCAAACCTTTTGGCTTTATGCCATTTTATCCAGGACCAGGTCTTGGCGGTCACTGCATTCCGATTGATCCTCATTATCTGGCTTGGAAGGCGCGAATTAATGGTTTTAATCCTCGGTTTATCGATCTTGCAAGCGATGTCAACGCGCTGATGCCAGAATTTGTAGTCCGGAAGGCGCAAACCATTTTGAATGAACAAAGGAAAGCACTTAAAGGTTCTAAGATCGTTGCCCTCGGCGTTACTTATAAGCGGGACGTTTCCGATGTGCGCGAATCTCCTGCGTTTGAAATTATTGAACTTCTTGAAAAATCAGGAGTAGAGGTTTCTTATGCGGATCCTTACGTTCCGGAATTCGTGGTTGGTGGGAAGACTCATCGTTCCATCCCGGTTACGGCAAAAGATGTTTTTGGGAGTGCTCTTCGGAATGCCGATCTCGCCATTTTGATTACGGATCACAAGTTGTTTGATTACTCATTCATTTTAGAACAGGTTCCACTTCTGCTGGACACCCGTAATGCGACAAAAAACGTATCCGGCCACCGGGAAAAAATCTTGAGGATCTAGAGGATTATGCAATGCCATTTCCTATCATCCATTCTTTCGCCGGATATTCGATCTACAAGTTGTCGGCAAAATCGAACAGTGACCCAAGTTGGAAACTGTTGGTCTTGTCTATTGTTCTCGCTAATCTAGCAGATCTTGATTTTCTTCCAGGAGTTTTTTCGCGAAACGCACTCCGCTTTCATCGCCACTCGACTCACAGTTTGGCGGCATGCTTATTCGTTGGGCTGTTCATTGGAGGTTTGTATTGGCTTTTTAGAAAAGGGTCGTTTTTAAGAAGTTTTCTCGTTTCTTTTGCGGTTTACTTTTCTCATGTCTTTCTCGATTTTTTTAGCACGGATGGAGTTCCGCTTTTTTGGCCTCTGAGTTCAGCAAGATTTGTATCGCCTGTGCTTTTATTTTTCGGAGGACATTCCTCGCTTCATCGGGTTCATGATTTTCGGAGCTTTTTCCTGTTTTTTTTAAATCCACGGACTTTGCACATCCTTTTCTTTGAGATGTTTACGGTCTTTTTTATTTTGACGCTGGTGACGGTTGTCCAGGAGTACAAAATGAAATTAAGTCTGAAAAGGTCTATGGCGCTGATTCGGTTTGCTCAAGCCATGATATTTTTTGTCGGATTTGTGATGACGTGAAACAGAATTCGGTCTTTCTCGATATAGATCATAAGAAGTTGATCCGAGCACTTTTGCTCATCACGGGGATTTTGGTGATTTGTCATCTGGTGAACGTGGTTACGGGTGGTCCGAGCTGGCAATTGGAACGGCTTTTTGATTTAGGCCTTGAAGCTAATATTCCAACTTGGTTTTCGAGCGCACTTTGGGCGATCGCAAGTGTTGTCGCTTATCAATGCACACGACTTAGTGAACCGAAGCGCGAGAAACGATTGTGGATCGTAATTTCACTTGGACTTTTGGCATTCTCAATCGATGAAGTTGCTCAGATTCATGAAAATATTTTTAGGATTATAGATTTATTTTTTCCAAAAATAATTCAGCACGAAATCGTCTCAAATTTTAAACGTTCCACTTGGCCGATTATCGCCTCACCATTTTTAGCGGCAGTACTCATTTGGCTCGGGGTTACGCTCAAGCGTTTGCTGAAAGGATCTCACCGGGCCGGAAGTTTACTTGGGCTGGGTTTATTGATGGTGGTCTTTGGGGGATGGGGATTGGAGATCACGATCAATTTTCTCAACCATGGTGCACTGCAATGGGTATGGGATATTGAAACGGTATTTGAAGAATCGCTGGAAATGTTTGGCGCAATCGCGATCATTGCAGGATTGTGTTCCCATGAACAGGTTCTTCGCGAAGGGGAAACAGTATGCCAGGCATAGTTGGATATATGAGTAATCGGCCTGTAAACGAAGAGTTGCTTTCTAGAATGGTGCAACCGATGTTGCACCGGTCTACTTACCGTGTGCATGAAGAAAAAGCAGGGAAGTTTGGGATTGTAACAATTGATCTACAGCAAAATTGGCAGAATGATCGCGCAACATCACCTGACGGTCGTTACCACCTTACCGTTTTCGGAATGATTTACGAGGATTGGGCTGATCGGAACAACGGTCTTGCCGAAAAGCTTTTAACTCGATGGCAAAATTCTGGATGGCAAGGTCTTGCCGATTTGAATGGGGAATATCTGATTGTCGTTTGGGACGCACAGGATGAATGCCTTACCGTTGTAAATGACAGACTTGGTTTAAAACGACTCCAATATTGGCATAGCCAGAATACATTTGTCTTTGCATCCGAAGTAAAAAGTCTCGCCGTGCTTCCTGAAGTAAACCGCGCCATTGATGAACAAGCGCTTTCCGAGCTTTTAATCTTTGGACATCTCCAAGATGACCGCACACTCCTTCGAGACGTGAAAATGATGCCGCCAGCAAATTACCTTACATGGCAGAAGGGCAAACTCGTCATTAATCGCTATTGGCAGTTTGCATATAAGGCTGATGTTAGGTTGGAAAATTCAGAACCTGCGATTGGTGAATATGCCCATTACGTTCGGCAAGCTGTGGAAAGGCGGATAAAAGATATCGATCGAATCGGTTTGTTCTTAAGCGGCGGTTATGATTCGCGTACGCTTGCAGGAATGGTGCGTAAAGTAAATCCATTTTGCAAGATTTGTACCTATACGACGGGACACGGCCATGATCATGACAGTTGCTACTCGAAAGAAATTGCGAGGAGAATTAACGCAAGGCACACAGCAATCAATGTTCCAGAGACTTATCTTCAGGATTATGCACCTAACTATGCGTGGATTTTGGACGGTTCTGTTACAGCAGATGGTTCCCATCGAGCAACGTTGGATGAAATCATAGGGGAGACATCCATTGTTTGTCTGAATGGTTTTCTTGGGGATGTCCTAAGCGGTGGAAAACCGTTGGATCAAATGTCTCATATTTCGGATATTGATGAGTTGATCAACGTTGGATTTCGTCATTATGCCCATGGGTTTGACGATTCGTTTTTATCGCGTTTGTTACGACCTGAAATTTATCAGCGGGTAAATGGCCTCGCCAAAAAATCTTTTGACCAAAGCATTCAAAACGCACAAGTAGAACATCCGGCAGATCGGGTCGTGCAGGCAGAACTCACTCAACGTGAACAGAGAGGAAATCCACGCGTTCAAGTGGATTATCTAAATACAAGCTGCCGCGTCGTCACTCCGTTTACAGACAAGGACTTCATTGATTTTACCTTGAGGTTGCCTGTAAGCCGAAGAATCGGGCGGAGAGTTTACATTTCTATGATTTGCAAGGAGTTTCCAGAACTTGCACGTGTTCCAAAATCAGGAGATGGCTTACCAATTATTCATTCGCGTTGGCACGCAGCGCTTCATTGGCGCTGGGTTTTATTTCAGCGAAATACATTGCCAAAACTTAGTGGCGGTCGTTGGCAGCCGCATAATTATTCCGCTTTCGTTCATTGTGATGAATGGTTTTCACGCGCTAACCGTGGGTTTATTGAAAGAAAACTCATTCAGAACCCATTTTTAGAAAATTATTTTCAGATGGATACGCTTGAGCGAATGGTTAGCGAATATCTTGACCGAGAGGAAAAGACATATCCCTATTTGGGCATTGCGTCCCTCATTAGTTTTGCGCTGTTCAAAGAAAAATTGGAAGAAGTTCCTCTTTTTATTGAAAGGAAGCAAACAACATGTGTGGCATAGTTGGGTTTTGGAATCGAGACGGCAAAGTTGCAAGTGAAGTTCTACTTGAAAGGATGATCGATAAGATCAACCACCGCGGTCCAGATGATAAAGGAACATGGACGCACGGGTCGATTGGCCTCGGGCATTGTCGGCTGAGCATCATTGATCTTAGTCCAAGGGGGCATCAACCTTTCCTTACCTTGGATGGGCTGGGGGCGCTTTCTTATAACGGGGAAGTTTACAATTTTCGGGAATTGAGATCCGAATTAGAAGAGGAAGGCGTGAAATTTCGAAGTACAACTGATACTGAAGTTGTGCTTTATGCGTTACACAATTGGGGCCCTGAAAAAGCGGTTTCACGTTTTAACGGAATGTTTGCTTTTGCTTATTACGACCTTCGGAGTAAAACCCTATGGCTCGGCCGAGATCGGGCAGGTATCAAGCCGATGTACGTAGCGCGTTTCGGAAAGACAATTGTGTTTGGCTCAGAAATCAAAGCCCTCTTTGGGCATCCTGGAGTTCACTGCAAGGCTGATATGCATGCGCTTACAACGCAGATTGTTTATCAAAGATTGGACGGAGCGTGGACGCCCTTTGAGAAGATTGAATCCATTCTTCCAGGAACGGTCGTCAAGGTTGCTCAGGATTCAGAACAAACCATCTGCTATTTTGATTTATTGCGAGACTTAGATGTGAATCGAATTAAAGAAAATAGTTCTACCAATTTTGAAACTTTGCTCGAGCGATTTGAGAAACTTTTTGCATCAAGTGTAAAAATGCACCTCATCAGCGATGCTCCTCTTGCCACGATGTCAAGCGGTGGTTTAGATTCGTCCCTGATGACAGCAGTTGCGAAAGAGTTCAAAAAAGACATCATTGCTTACGTTGCCGATATGAAGGGAGTGCGGACTCCAGAAGCCCCGAAAGCTCAAAAGGTTTGCGATCATGTCAATGTGGAGCTTCGGCGAGTTACGATTGATACGGAAGAGTATTTACGTTTATGGCCTATGGTAGTCTATCAGAATGATCAACCGAATTTTTTTCCACAAAACGTTCCTTTCACAGCGATTGCCAATGCGGCTCGACGTGATGGGTTCAAGGTTCTTCTTTCAGGCGAAGGATCAGACGAACTTTTTGGGGGATATGATTGGCAAGTGGAGGCTTATCGCATGTGGCGCTGGCGCCGTATTCATACAAAGTTATTTCCCAATATAGCGCCTCTTAGGATACTGGGAAAATTTGCAAGTAAGTTTGCCCCACTAGATTTTGACGAGCTCGCAAAAAGACCATTTCAACATCTCTCCAGATGGTATCTGAGTGATAACGAATCACGAGGCATGTTTGCTATTGACGGAGCTCAAAGGATAGTTCGAGAAGAAGCGCTTTTTAAAAAGCTTGAAGCAATTAAACCTATTGAAGAACGTGCTTTTCTCGCTCGTTCCTTCGAAGATTTTTACTCTCACCTCCGCACTACTCTTGGTTGTAACGACAAAATGGGAATGGTTCAATCTATAGAAGCGAGAGTTCCATTTATTGAAAGCAATCTCATTGATTTTGGGCTTCATTTGCCGTGCCGTGCAAAGTATTACCGGGGGATGACTAAGAGGATTGTTAAAAAAGCGGCTGAGAAGAAAATCCCTCATGATATTGTTCATGCAAGAAAGATTGGGTTTGGCGTTTCGAGTCATGTTTGGCGAAACACGAAGCAATTCTTGAGAGATGGAGCGGTCGCAGATTTATTTAAATGGGGCCCGAACGAGATAGAAAGAATCTGCAATTTTGCATTTAGTGACCACTTGATGCCATTTCATTTATTAAGCGTGGAGCTTTGGGCACGGATCTATTTCAGAGGAGAATCTCCTACTCAATTGGGCGAGCAGCTGCTTTCATTAAGTCATGTTCAAAATGGAGGCTCTCATCCGGTAAGAATTCTGGCGAAGCCCAAAAAGGCAACGTCATGATACAAATGCTTTTTTCTAAGGGTTTTGTTTTTTCTGCTTCAGGAGGAAATCAATAAATGGCATCGTTAAAACAAAAAACAGTTTCTGGATTTAAATGGCTTGTCCTGAACAATATACTTCAGAAAGTCATCTCGATTGGCACGTTTGCGGTTTTGGCGAGGCGGCTTGAACCTTCCGTGTTTGGTCTTTTCGCGATGGCATTCGTCGCGATAGACGGTTTAAGCATGTTTAAAACATTTGGGCTGGACGGAGGGTTGATTCAGAAGAAAAACGCGCCAGAATCTGCCAATGATACGGCGTTGTTTTTGATTGAAGGAATGAGCATTTTTCTGTTTATTATTTGCTTTGTGTTCGCACCATTGATTGCGAAGTTTTTTAACAATCCCCAGTTGGGCTCAGTTGTCAGGGCGCTTGGCGTTGTTTTTATCTTGGGAGGTTTAGCGAGAGTTCCTTCGGCGCTTTTGACGAAAAGCATGCGTTTTAGATTGATTTCATTCATCGATTTGACAGGCTCTACCGTAAATTGTGTTTTTGCGGTTATTTTCTCTTTGATTTCTCCAAGTGTTTGGAGTTTAGTGGGTGCTTATGTCATCAAACAAACGATGATGACCCTTCTGGCTTGGTATTTTTCAGGATTTAGATTCAAGTGGCGTTTTGATTTCAAATTAGCGCACGAACTTTTTCATTTTGGAAAATATTTGATGTTGTTAAGCATTGTTGGATATATCGGCAGTAATATTAATAATATCGTAATTGGTAAATTATTGAGCGTAGCCATGGTTGGCTACTATACACTGGCCAGCAATATCGGGAACGTGATCAATGCCCAATTTACTCATATCATTTCACGAGTTATGTTTCCCGCTTATTCAGCGCTTCAAGATGACAGAGAAGATTTAAAACGCGCTTACCTAAAGACGATTAAATTTATAACCATTTTTTCCTTTCCATTCTGCATTGCGCTCATCTCGCTTTCCAGGGAATTTGTTCTCACGCTTTATGGTCAAAAGTGGATTACCATCATTCCTTTGATTCAATTGCTGGGTTTTGCACAAATGTTAGCGCCAATTTCCATCGCATGCGGTTCGCTTTATCGGGGATGCGGAAAGCCGAACTATGATTTTCGAATTAGTTTGGCCTATCTTTGCCTTCAAATTCCGCTCATGATTATTTTAACGAAAAACTTTGGACTTACCGGAACTGTTGTTGCGAGCATCATTACTGTGACGACGTTATCCCCAATCAGCGTTTTTTTGGCTCAAAAACTCGTTGGATTTAAGTGGTGGGAATTTTTTATCCAACTTATTCCATCCGCTTTTTGTTCTTTAGTGATGTTCAGCGTTATTTTCTTGGTGAAGCGATTTTTGAACGTTTCTTCTTCGTTTACTTCTTCTACGTTTCATAACTTTATCTCGCTTGGATTTTTCTCTTTGGTAGGCATTTTGGCTTATGTTGGCACCTTTTTTATGATCGACCGGCCTACGAGTTTGGAAGTGAAGCGGATGATTTTTAATTTGGATGGGGCTTAAACATGGAAAATAAGATTCCTATTATGCGGAAGTCCATGGGACGAACTAAGAAGACCGTTGTCATTATCGGCGCAGGTCCGACAGGGATCGGCGCAGCGCTTAGACTCCTTGAGTTAGGAGAAAACGATTTCCTTCTGATTGAAGCTAGCTCCGAGTCTGGAGGTCTCGCTTCGTCGATACAGGATGAAAATGGATTCACTTGGGATTTGGGTGGGCATGTCCAGTTTTCTCACTATGAAGTGTTCGATGAATATATGAATCGTGCGCTTGAAAAGGATGGATGGTTGCACCATGTCAGGGAAAGTTGGGTGTGGATGAGGGATCGATTTATTCCATACCCGTTTCAATACAACCTGCACAAATTACCA